>Ga0209542_10001915_pt1 | contig 47950 bp, 49 predicted proteins | sample RifCSPhighO2_01_FD_184028 | JGI IMG/M metagenome (GOLD analysis project Ga0209542, IMG submission 184028) | Soil microbial communities from Rifle, Colorado - Rifle CSP2_plank highO2_0.1 (SPAdes) (version 2) | ecosystem: Environmental > Terrestrial > Deep subsurface > Rock core/Sediment ...
TCGTTAGCGGAAGAGTTTGGTGCCCAAATAGCTTCTTTGGTGGGAGGTTTAACGGCGGTAAAGGCGGCTTCGGATAAGAGTGAAACAGGAAAAGATAAGGACTGGGAGGACCTGCGTGGCTTGATGCTTTCCACGATCCACGACCCGCGAGTTTTGGCGATTCGCCTGGCGGAAAAAATCCACAATCTGCGCACCTCCTCTTTTTTACCAGAAGATAAGCAAAAGATCGCCGCCCAGAAGGTTTTTGATATTTGGGGACCACTTTCTGCCCTCTTTGGGTTTTACTTCTTTAAAGCAGAACTGGAAGATCGAGCTTTTGCCGTCCTTGAGCCCGAGAAATATCAAGAAATTGAGAAGCTAGTTACGGCGGAATCGAAAAAAATGGAAGCGGTTATCTTGGAGGTGAAACAGAAATTAGCCGTTGAGCTGGGGAAAGAAAATATCAGCGCCCAAATCGCCGGCCGAAGGAAGCACTTGTATGGTGTTAATCGAAAACTCTCCCGTTACGAGAGTGCCGCCGGGGGGAAATTTTTTGATATTTTGGGCTTGCGTGTGGTTGTGGGAACAGTCGAGGAATGTTACCGAGTGCTTGATGTCGTTCGCCATTTGTGGAAAGAGGTACCGGAGCTTTTTGACGATTACATTGCTCATCCAAAGCCTAACGGCTATCGGTCGCTCCATACAGTTTTTTCGATTGAGGAATATTTGGTCGAGATTCAGATTAGGACAAAAGAGATGAACGATGTTGCTGAATTTGGATTGGCGGCCCACCCACTCTATAAGGAACGTGGTAGTGGGCCTGCGGAGGAAAAGATTTCCTTGCTCAAAAGTTTGGTCGTTTGGGAAAAAGGGCAAGAGCTCGATCTTTTCCCGGACAAAGTTTTTGTTTTCACTCCCATGGGAGATGTAAAAGTTTTGCCGACAGGTGCTACCGCGGTTGATTTTGCCTATGCTGTTCATGACGAGATTGGAAACAACTGCTCTGGCGCAAAGGTTAATGGGAAAATTGTCCAACTAAATTACCAGCTTAAGACCGGAGAAGTGGTGGAAGTTTTAACAACTAAGGGTAAAAAGCCTTCTTCGGACTGGTTGGGATTTGCCAAAACCGAAAAAGCGCGAAGTGAGATTGGGAAGATGCTGCGATAAATATGCTTAACGTATAATAATCCCGTGCCAAGAACATTAGCTTTAGAAACAATAAATCAAGTTGGAAAAAAAGTAACTCTATCTGGTTGGGTTTGGGCGCGCCGAGATCATGGAAAGTTGGTCTTTTTTGATCTGCTTGATCGTTCCGGATTAGTCCAGGTTGTTGCTGGAGCCGAAGCGGGAAAACTTTCTCCTTTCGACGTTGTTTCGGTCGAAGGAATAGTACAGGAAAGGACTTCCAAAACTGTTAATTCTAAGATTTCTACGGGAAAGGTGGAAGTTAAGGCAGAAAAATTAATTGTTATTTCCACCGCCGAAGAACTTCCTTTTGAGATGAGCGTGGACGAGCTTAAGGTTAATTTGCCTACTCTTTTAGATTACCGGCCGCTAACATTGCGTCACCCTAAAGTAAAAGAAATTTTTAAGGTTCAAGCAACTTTAATTGAATCTTTTCGTAGTACCTTGCAAGAGATGGGATTTACCGAATTTCAAGCTCCTGCAATTGTTCCTGTTGCAACAGAAGGAGGCTCAGCACTTTTTCCAGTTGAATATTATGACCACAAGGCTTATCTTGGCCAAAGCCCCCAGCTTTACAAGCAAATAATGGTTGGAGTTTTTGAGCGCGTTTTTACCGTGACGAAAGCTTTTCGAGCCGAACCTTCAACAACCGCCCGTCACTTGGCAGAATATGTGAGCTTAGACGTAGAAATGGGATTTATCGATGATTGGAGCGAGATTATGGATACGGCAGAAGAGGTGATGCGAGGAATTTTTACTGCAGTTGCAAAAAACCACGGAATTGAAACTCCAAAATTAGGGAAGAAAATTCCCAGGATTCGCTTAAGCGAGGTCACCAACAATCCAGATCTTTCCCCGGAAGAGGAAAGACAGGTTTGCGAATGGGCAATAAAGAAGGAAGGCAGCGAACTTGTTCTTGTTACTCATTTTCCAACTTCTAAGCGTCCCTTTTACACTTATCCGGATGAGAAAGATCCCAAAGTGACCCACGGCTTTGATTTGATAGGACGAGGAATGGAGTGGATTACTGGAGGTCAAAGAATCCACAACTACAAACAATTGGTCGAAAATATCAAAAAGTGGGGCAACGATCCAAAGGATTTTGAGCTTTATCTTCAAGCTTTTAAATATGGGATGCCGCCCCACGGTGGGTTTGCTATTGGAGCAGAGCGCGTCACTGCCGGGCTTTTGGGGCTGGCAAATGTGCGTGAGGCAAGTCTCTTCCCCAGAGATATGGAGCGAATCGATTTTCGCCTGACTTAATTTTCGCTCAGGTACCTTCCGCTTCTCACTAATCACTAATCATTTCCGAGCCTGCGAGGAAAGAAGGTTCTTGAGCCAGCAAGCGAAAGGTTCTTACTAGTCACTTGAGTACCCACTCATCAGATACAGCCTGAATGTAAGCAGTAAATTTGCCTTCTTTTCCTTCTGTCGTACTTGCTAATCCGGAGAAGACATAAATCGGTTGGAGGTAAGAGGGAGCCTCATCAAAGGACGCCCCGCCTTCGGCGGTGCTAGATTCGGCGGTTCTACCGTCGAAGTAGGCGAGGTAAACTTCTGTAATTGATATTCTTTCAAGTGGGCCGGCGGCTTCCGATAGAGCGATGCCATTTTTGTTTTTAACTTCTTCCCAAGCTTCCGAGACATTTTTCAGCGGGTAAGTTTCGACTTTGGTTTTATCAATTTCCCAGGTGTTGTAAGAAATTCGAAGATTATTGAGGATGTTTGGCTGGAGACTCGTCGTTAACCAAAATTGGATAAGGCCGGTGTTTGGGTTTAGCGGCAGGATTGGGTAAGTTTGGGGCGATGCCTCAGTCAGCGAGCGGAAGAAATTGACTTCCGTAAACTGAGCCTCCGAAATTGATCCGGCTTCTTTTACCACACTCGCTTCAATTTTTTTAAGATTTGTCGTTTGGTTTCCTTCTTCAAAGTTAAATTTTAAAAGGCCAAGTCGGCGAAGGAACTCCTGCGCGGTTTTGACCGCCTCCGGCGTGGATGGGGCCTTCCCGGCAGCAATAGTTTCAATTCGGCTCAAATCAGTTTCCAAAGTAAAATTTTGGCTGGATATGTCGACCGTAAGGGTTCTTTTATCAGGGGTATCACTAAAGACAAGGTTTCTCTTATTTGTGCTTAGTTCTCCTTGCCCGCCAAAGTCCAAATCAGCCGCAAGTTTTTGGGCTTTGTCTTCGTCCAGCAAAGTTGGTTGATTAAGTTTCATTGCAAATACGGCAAACTTATTTTCGAACTTTGGTAAATCTCCAGTCGCTGTTTCTAAGGTAAAAGTCGGATTTCCCTCGATTGAAAGATCAAGAAGGCGAAGAGGAGGAAGTTTTCCAAAACCCACTGTTGGGGCGACCGTTAACGGGTTAAGTCTGTTGTAGAGATTTGAGGCAAAAACAATCGCGGCTAATAAAAGAAAAAGAGCGGTCAGACCAATTAGGGAAGAGCGAAGGAGCTTCCGTGTTGAAGCAGCAAATTCGTAAAGCGCCATCAGGGCCAGTTTAGCAAATGGTATCCTTTTCCTGATGAAAAAAATCACGGTAAAAACGAGGGTTGCCCCTTCTCCCACGGGTGCCCCTCACGTTGGGACCGCTTATATTGCTTTATTTAGTTATGCCTTTGCCAAAAAACACGGTGGGAAATTTTTATTGCGGATTGAAGATACCGACCAATCAAGACTAGTCAAAGGCGCAGAACAACAAATTCTAGAGGCCTTAGAATGGCTGGGTTTGCGCTGGGACGAAGGCCCATTTAAGCAGTCCCAGCGTCTACCTATTTATAAAAAGTATACGGAAGAGTTAGTGGAAAAGGGTACCGCTTATTACTGTTTTTGTACAGAGGCGAGACTTGAAGACTTGCGTAAGAAATTACAGGAGGGGGGACTTGCGCCAAGGTATGACGGTCTCTGCCGCCGCCTAGACAAAGAAGAAGCGAAAAAAAGAATCAACAAGGAGGAACACGTTATTCGACTTGCTGTCCCACATGAGGGAGTAACTCATTTTAATGATTTAATCAGAGGCGAAATAAATTTCGAAAACAGCCTTTTAGATGATCAGGTTTTGCTTAAGTCTGATGGTTTTCCTACCTACCATCTTGCTGTTGTTGTTGATGATCATTTAATGGAAATAACTCATGTTTTGCGGGCAGAGGATTGGATTTCTTCAACTCCCAAACACCTTCTCTTATATGAGGCTTTTGGTTGGGAACCACCAGTCTTTGGGCATCTTCCGCTTCTGCGTGAAACTGATCGATCAAAGCTGTCTAAGCGGCATGGGTCCGTTGGCATTTTGGAGTTCAAAGAAGAGGGCTATCTGCCGGAAGCTCTTCTTAATTTTCTTGCTCTTTTGGGCTGGTCCCATCCTCAAGGAAAAGAACTTTTTCCTTTGGATGAGTTTATTGCCAATCTTGATCTTGCAAGAATCTCTCCGACCGGTCCTGTTTTTGATCGAGAAAAGTTAGATTGGATGAATGGCGAGTACATCAGAGCAATGGAAACAAAAATTTTGGCGGAAAGATTAGTTAATTATCTTAAAAAATATCGCGGGTTGGAGGTTGACCAGGCATTTCTTGTGAAAATTGTTCCTCTTGCTCGGGAAAGAATCAAGAAGCTCGGGGAATTTGAGGAATTAGCTGGATTTTTCTTCAAAGATATAGCGTGGTCAAAAGAGATGTTTTTTCAGAAAGGAGAAACTGGAGAATCGAGTAAAGAAAGATTAGCCGTGGTCAAAGACTTTTTTTCAAAGGAGCCGGTTTGGGAAGCGCAGGTTTTGGAAGAAAAAGTTCGTGGATTAGCAAAGGAACATGCTTGGGAAACACCTAAATTATTCATGCTTTTGAGAGTTGCCGTCACGGGACAAACTGTTTCCCCCCCACTGTTTGAAAGTATGGAGATTTTGGGGAAGGAGAAGGTTCTTGCTCGATTAGAAAAATCTCTGGAATTAGTAGGTTAAAGCTTTTTCCAAACTTATTGTTTTTGCGCAACTAAATTGACAAAAATACTATTTTCGTTTCCTTCAATGTAAATGAGGTGAAGATTATTTGCTTTGAGTGTTTTAAGCATTACTGAAAGTGAAATGATTGCCTCGGGCTGATCGAACCATCGAACAATTAGGTTTTTGAAAGCCGGCTTGTAGGTCTCTCCTAGCAAAAATTTTCCTCCCGGTGCAAGGACGCGTGCTACTTCGCTTATTGCCTTTTGCCAATCTTTGATATGGTGGAAGACTGCTGAAGAAAACACCAGATCAAAAGTACCGTTACGAAAGGGGAGATTAGTTGCATTGGCTAATTGGAGTTTAATTCTGCCGATCTCTTCTTTTTTTAACTTTGATTTAGCCAGCGCTAGGACTTCAGGATCAATATCGGTGACAATGATTTCTTTGCAGGAGAGAAGATCATCCAGAAGCTGGGCGCCAACGCCTTGACCACAGCCGATCTCTAGGCATCTTTTTGCTTCCGTGATCCCTGATTTCTTTAGGAAAGCGGAGTTTGTTTGTCTTTGAATCCAAGCGCTTATTATAGATTGGTTAGCCAATCGGTTAAGAAGTGCAAGCTTACTCATGGGTTATGGGGAGATTTTAGCAAAGGACGCTCGCACTGCGCTTGCTAGTTTTTGAAGCTGCAAAAATAAAACCCCGACGTAGTGCATCTTGCACGGTAATCGGGGTTCGGGTCTTAGCTAATAAGTAAATCTTTCTCCTGCCTTAAATCCTTCAGATGTGGCGATTCTTTCACGTGCTTTAGGGTCATACTGTTCTTCCAGTTTATGGTATCTATCAACGTCTACCAAATTATTCACGATTTCGACCGGAGTCCCAGCAACAAGCTCTCTTACGGCACGCAACGCATTGGTTCCGTCCTCCGTTGCTTTCTTTGCTGTAGTGTAAACAGCATGCATCGCCGCAAGAAGTGCAAGATACGTTGTGAATCTAAATTTGTATCCTAACCCATTCATAAGCTGTTCAGTTAGTGGGCTTGATTCCCAGGTACCTGGTTTGAACGATGGGGAAATGTTAAATGCCAGCGGGAAATTTGGATGCTTTTTCCTTACACCTCGAGCGAATGCTTTTGCGCTAATAAGATCCGGGCTTGGGAATTCGCACCAGACTAAATCCGCTCCAGCGTCAATGTAAGCAAGCGCTCTTTTAATAGATTCAGAGATATCACCGCCGACGTGTCGATTCTTCTTGCCGCCAGCGGCGGAAAAAGCGTCCGTTCGGGCGATAATAACCTTAGTTGGTGCCACTTTATTTCTTACGTCAATAGTTGCCTTAAGTTTTCCAATGAAGTCGCCAATTGGGACGGTCGTTTTGCCGGCAATATGGCCGCAACGCTTGGGGTAACGCTGATCCTCAAGATGAATCCCAGCAACGTTGGTAAGACTGAGGAACTCCTCTGCCCATTGGATAACATTAAGGACACCGCCATAACCATCGTCAATATCCACGATGATTGGGATGTCGATCGCTTTGGATATAGTCCTTGCGTGTTCGAGGATCTGGCTCGGGGAGCGAAGACCCATGTCGGGCAATCTATTTCGTGCTGCTTCCGCGTAACCGCCTACATAAACGACCTCTATATCGGCCATTTGGGCGACGGTTGCAGAAAGTGCATCAAAGATCCCATGGGCATAGACACCATTTGGTCTAGCTAAAAGTTCACGGAAACGTGTTCCAGCGTCAAGGGAATTGGTTCCCACTGTCTTTCTCCTCCTTCGATAGGTTTTTGGGAACGAATTTTTACATCCTACCGATATTAGAAAGGTTTGTCAAAATCAAAGTTTACGGGTTGGTAAGTTTTTGGCGAATAAGATCGGGGAGCTCGTTAGGTTTTGAGATTTTTTCTCCATTTAAGAAGAAGGTAGGGGTGCCATTGACTTTGAATCTGATTCCGCTTGCGTATTGGTTTTCTACAACTTCTTTTACATTTGGGGAATCTAAGTCGGTTTGAAAAATTTCAAGGTTAAGGTTTAACTTTTCAGCATAATCTGTAAATAGAGAAAGGGCATTCTCCTCGCTTGCCCATTCTTTCTGATTTAAGAAGATTCGATTGATCATTTCCCAAAACTTTCCCTGTCGGCCGGCAGCTTCGGCTGCGTAAGCGGCCAGACGGGCATTTTTATGTTGGGGGAGAGGGAAGTGGCGGTAAACAATTGCGATTTGATCCCCGAATTCTTGAGCTAGAGACTCTACAGTTTGTGCATAGTAGGCGCAGGCTGGGCATTGTAGATCACTGTACTCTACCAAAACTACTTTTGCTGCTCGGCTCCCTTTTACCCAATCTGATTCTGAGATTTCCTTAGCCTCAGCTACTGTAGCTTGATTTGATGTAGTTGCCAATTTTGTCATGTTCCAAATCGCAAAAGCGGCCGCAACTATCAATGATGTCCAGATTAAAAATTGCTTCATGATTTTTTGGCCTCCGGGCTTGAATTTTGTATCTCGCGAAACTTAACTATTTCCTCGGTAAGTATTTTTGAATAAATACTACCTTTTGGATACCGTGCTTTTGGATCAAATGGTTTGCCAAATCTCCCTTTTGCTTTTTGTCTTTCCTCGTCTCTCTGGTTTGTGGAATTAACAAATTCAATATGCGTCTTTTCTCCGCTCAAGTACGGTTCGACAAATTGGATTGATCTTTCGAGCTTTTCAGCAACATCCGGCGGAATTTCCACCCCCGCTTCTCTTAGATAGCCGGCGCTTTTAAGCCAGGCAACTTCGTTAAAAACGTGATAGTGGATTGCATCTCGGTCGTGAAAATCCAAGCTGCTCCCATCCGGATAAACATTCGTTCTAACTTGGCCAAAGAGGCCTTCTTTTGCTTTCTCTATTGCTTTTTGAGCTTCATCTTTTTCCCCGGCTTTGTCGATTAGCAAAGCGGCAGAGAGCGTATTGGCCACTGTCCATGACCAAGCGTTGTTTCTCACTTTGCGTGGACGTTCTTGCCACCATTTGCTTTGCCGTTCAATTAAGCTTCTCGCTTTATCCAGATTAGTTTCCTGTTCTTGGGCTGGAAGTTTATCCCAATTTGCTCGTGCCTTATCAAATTCCTCGTAGGTTCTATGTTCGATAATGGGGAGCTGCGGTTCGGCAGGCTTTGCTTCCGGCTTAGAGACAGTTGTTTCAGGTTGAGGAACTTCTGGCATGGGTTAATTATACAGCCCAAAAATTATCTGGGCGGGTTAATCAGAACCCAAGCTCTCCCCCCAAGATATTGCCGGTGATTTGCGTTGCAATGAGTTCGCTTTCAATAAGCAAACCGACAAAAATTGCACTGGTTAAAATTATAACAACGACCTTGACCCAAACCGGCCAGCCGGTTTTTCTCCAGACGTAATATAAGCCTATGGGGGTAAAGACAACTAACCAAAAAATTATCCAACCTAATGATGTTTTCTTGACCTCCTGGGGAAAAGAATTTGAGTTAAGATTTAGGATTTCCGATGGTGTTGGGTCTGGCATTATTTGGCTGTGCATGTCGATCTAGGACCTTCTTATTTTTTTGCCTTAATCTCGTTTAAAATCTTTTTTACTTTTTTTAAGCTTCCCCAGTCATGAATCGAAATTGGTAAAACATTCTTATTTATTTTCTTTATAGCGGTAATTTTCTTTTTCAGATTTTTCGGATCTACCATATCGCTCTTACTTAAAAATACATATTCGGTTTTCTTTATAAGTCCCTTATTGTACGTTCCGAGCTCCTTCTTGATTGTTTTGTAATCTTTTACTGGATCTTCCGTTTCTGCGGAAATTAAATGGAAAAGAACCTTTGTGCGTTCAATGTGGCGGAGGAATTTTATTCCCAATCCTTTACCGGAAGAGGCGCCTTCGATAAGCCCCGGAATATCTGCGAGAATGAGCTCATAATATGCTCCTAAATTGGGCTCTAAGGTTGTGAAAGGATAATTCGCAACCTTACTTTGTGCTTTTGTGAGCTCATTTAACAAACTGGATTTCCCGGCGTTTGGTAAACCGATAAAACCTACATCGGCAATAAGTTTAAGTTCCAGTTTTACGGTGATGTGTTCGCCGGGCAGACCTTCTTGAAACTGCTTTGGAGTAGTATTTATAGAAGATCGAAAGCGAAAATTCCCTTTTCCACCAATACCGCCTTTTGTAATTAGGATCTTATCGCCAATTTTTAATATCTCTTCGGTTTTGTTTGTCTCTATTTTAGAGATTACAGTTCCGACAGGAATTTTTATTGTGAGATCCTCTCCGTCTGGGCCATCACGAAATTGTCCCCTCCCACCCGCGCCATTATTAGCATTTATATTTTTCCTATATCTAAATTTACCTAGCGAGTTTAAGTCAGAAACACCTTCAAAATAAACGCTGCCACCCTTGCCGCCGCTTCCTCCTGTTGGCCCTAAGCTCATTAAAGTCTTATTGAACGCAACCGCTCCCTTTCCGCCATTACCGGCATTTACTTTAATTGTTACTTCATCAATTAACATTGTTTTATTGAGGCAGTATAAACTCTTTCCCAAAATAAAAATAGGGGAGCGCTTGGGGGCTCGGTCACATTATGGTGCGCAACTTGGCTGCGGGACTAGGATTCGAACCTAGATATGCAGGTCCAGAACCTGCAGTCCTACCGTTAGACGATCCCGCAATGAGCGAAGTAATTTTACCATCCTTTTTTTCGTCATTTTTCCTAATCACTTGCCATCGCGTCAAACGCGAGTAGCGATCTTACGATCGCGTCCTAATCACTTGTCACTAATATATAGGTCAATTGCTTAATTGCTACTAATTTGGTAGGAATTAAGCTTGTGATGCCAAAATTACTTACTTCGCGTGGAGATTATGGGTTGCTTGTCATTGTTGATTTAGCAAAAAACTTGGGAGAAAATCCTCGTCCTGTCTCAGATATTGCCAGGCTTTACCGATTATCTCCTTCCTTTTTGGAGCAAATTGCTTTGGGACTTAGGAAAGCGGGTTTGATTACTTCCCTTCGGGGCAAGAATGGTGGTTATATTTTGGCCCGCCGTCCAGAATCTATAAGCGTAGTTGAGGTTTTAGAAGCACTTGAGGGCCCACTCCAGCTTGTTTCCTGTCAGGGCGGACAATGCCCAGTCGAAAGCTCCTGCCTGACGCAAGATTTTTGGATGGTTTTCCAACGTCATGTCCACCGCAGTTTGCGCGAGATCTCCGTTGCCGATCTTCTTGCGAAGAGCCCGCACCAACTTTTGGCGAAAAGCTACGTGTCACGTTTGACGTGATGGAAGAAAAAATCTTAAAAGCGCTTAAAAAAGTCAAAGATCTGGAGTTGGGGATCAACATTGTCGATCTGGGCTTAATTTACAAGATAGTTGAGGGAAACGGTAAAGTTACCGTGGCGATGACGATGACGACCCCGTTTTGTCCCTATCTTCCTGAGATGGTTAAAGAGGCAGAAAAAGCGGTTAAGTCGGTACCTGGCGTAAAGGAAGCAGCAGTTTCTGTGGTTTGGAATCCGCCATGGAAGCCTCAGATGATGTCGGGAGATGCAAAAGCAGAGTTGGGAATATTATGAAGAAACTTCGAAACTCGAAATTAGAAATTAAAGCTTTTAAGGTTCGGGTCGCAGATAAAGAAATTCTTAAGGGATTAAATCTCGAAATTAAACCTGGGGAGGTCCACGCTTTGATGGGGCCGAATGGCTCTGGAAAATCTTCTTTGGCGTTTGCTCTCGCTGGTCACCCAAACTACCGGGTTACAGGAGGAAAGATTTTCCTCGGGAAAACTGATTTAACTGGTCTTAAACCGGAGGAAAAGGCAAAAGCTGGCCTTTTTCTCGCCTTTCAGTATCCAGTTGGATTAGGTGGCGTTTCACTTTTTAATTTTTTAAAGACTGCCGTTCGTTCGCAAGGAGAAAAAGCTGGCGCATCTGATCTGCTTTTAAAGCTTAAATCTCTTTCTGCCAAAGTAGGGTTGAAAGAAGATTTTCTTGGACGTGATCTTAACTTTGATTTTTCCGGTGGTGAAAAAAAGAGAGCAGAGGTTCTCCAGGCTCTCGTTTTGAAACCGAAATTTGCCATTTTTGACGAAATCGATTCAGGATTAGATGTTGATGCCTTAAGATTAATCGCTCGCCAAATCAGCTTTCTTGCTCAAGAAGGTACCGGAGTTTTAGTAATCACTCACTATCAGAGAATTCTTACCCATCTTGTGCCTAATTTTGTCCATGTTTTAGTAGAGGGGCGATTGATAAAATCTGGAGGACCCGAACTGGCAAAGCAGTTGGAAAAAAGCGGTTACAAAAATCTGTGACTAAAATTGCCCTTCCTTCTCAAACGGGATACAAGTGGGGTTTTTCCGACGACTTTGCCTACACCTTTAAGACTGGGAAGGGTCTTTCCTCCCAGGTGGTAAAGGAAATTTCGCATCGTAAAAACGAGCCGTTATGGATGCGAGATTTTCGCCTACGGGCATTAGAAATTTTTAAGAGTAAATCTTTGCCGAAGTGGGGAGCGGATCTTTCGGGGATAAACTTTGACGAAATTTACTATTACGCACGTCCTGCCGACCAGCAGTACAGCCGCTGGGACCAAGTTCCTCAACAAATCCGCCGCACTTACGAAAAAATAGGTATCCCGCAAGCGGAACGAGAGTTCCTAGCTGGTGTTAAAGCTCAGTATGACAGCGAGGTTATTTACGGATCTTTAAGGCGCGACTTGGAAAAGAAAGGAATTTTATTTTTGGGTATGGATGAGGCGCTTGCTAAACATCCGGATATTGTTAAGCAGTATTTTGGGACTTTAATTCCTTCGATGGACAATAAATTTGCCGCGCTCAATAGCGCCGTTTGGAGTGGAGGATCATTTGTTTATGTGCCCGCAGACGTTCATGTTGACCTCCCGTTGCAGGCGTACTTTCGAATAAACGCAAAGCAGGTTGGGCAATTTGAGCGAACGCTTATTATTGCGGAAGAAGGCAGTTACGTACATTACGTTGAGGGTTGTACGGCACCTATTTACGCGGCCGATTCGCTCCATGCGGCGGTTGTTGAGATCATTGTTAAAAAAGGCGCTCGAGTTCGCTATACAACGATCCAAAACTGGAGCAAAAACGTTTACAACTTGGTGACGAAGCGGGCTTGGGTTGGGGAAGAGGGGATTATGGAATGGGTTGATGGGAATTTAGGAAGTAAACTCACAATGAAGTATCCCTCCGTTTATTTAATGGGAAAAGGTGCCCGAGGAGAAGTTTTATCGCTTGCATATGCTGATACCGGACAGCATCAAGATGCCGGCGGAAAGGCAATCCACGGTGCCCCTTATACCTCTTCTCAAATTATTTCCAAATCAATAAGCCAAGGTGGGGGCCGAACCTCGTACCGCGGTCTTTTGGAGATCAATCCGGGAGCTTTCGACTCGCGAGCTTTTGTTCGTTGCGATGCTCTGATTCTTGATCCTAAATCGCAGTCAGACACTTACCCGACAATGAAAATAAACGAGAAACGGGTGAATGTTGGACACGAGGCAACTGTTTCTAAAATAGGGGAAGAACAGCTTTTTTACTTAAGAAGCCGGGGGCTTTCGGAGCAAGAGGCAAAGTCGTTGATCATCAACGGCTTTATTGAACCGATTGTTAAAGAACTTCCTTTGGAATATGCAGTTGAATTAAACCGGCTGATTGAGTTGGAGATGACGGGAGCAGTAGGATGATCTTTATTCCGATTATCGGCAGCAGAAAGAAAAAGGTTGAGGTTTATTTAGACAAAGAAGGGAAGGAGGAGGAATTAGTAGTGGTTTTTGCCGGTAGAGGGGATGATCTAATCGACCTTGATACAACTTGTGTCCACAAAGCCCTTTCCACCCGCGGGCGAATTGTTATTCGCGGTATTCTTCGTGACCGGGCAGTTGCCAGAGTCAAGGGTTTAGTAAAAATGGAAAAAGAAGCGCAGAAATCAGACGGGTTCTTGGAAGAGAAGGTGCTTTTGATTGGGGATAAAGCAAAAGTGGAAACTTCGCCTAACCTTGAGATTAAGGCGGATGATGTGCGCGCAGGGCATGCAGCCGCAACAGGAATGTTAGATGAGGAGCAGCTCTTTTATTTACGCAGCCGGGGGCTTTCGGAAGAGGAGGCGACTCTCGTTTTAATTGGAGGTTTTATTGACCAAGTTGCCAAGAACCCTGGTAAAAAGGTAGCATCTGGACTTAGAAAGGTAAAAGCTTATGCCTTGGGTTAAGGTTGCAAAAACTGCAGATATTCCAGATGGGGGAATCCGCCCATTTTCTGCTAATGGAAAAAAAATAGCCGTTGCTCATATTGGCTCAGAATTTTTTGCGATAGACGATGTTTGTACTCATGCTCAATGTTCTTTGGGAGGCGGGACATTGATTGATTTCGAAGTTGAATGCCCTTGTCATGGCTCGCGGTTCGATGTTACTACCGGAGCGGTCCGGTTTTTGCCGGCTACCGTTCCAATAGAAAAATATAATCTCAAAGTTGAAGGAGAGGATATTTTCGTCGAAATTTAGCTGTGCTTGATGTCAAAAAGATTCGCCAAGATTTTCCGATTTTAAATCAAAAAGTTAATGGCAAACCGTTAATTTATCTGGATAACGCAGCAACTTCCCAGAAACCGAAAGAGGTTATCGAAGCGACATCTGCGTATTACAGCCAATACAACGCGAACGTCCACCGCGGGATACATGCTTTGGCAGAAAAGGCGACGGCGCAGTTCGAAGCATCAAGGGAAAAAGTCGCCGGTTTTATTGGAGCCACGCGGTCGGAAGAGGTAGTTTTTACCCGAGGGACCACAGAAAGTATCAACCTCGTTGCCAAGTCTTGGGCCCGTAAAGCCGCCAACGGCGGCCACGGGCTAAAGGCGGGCGATACAGTTCTTTTAACGGTGATGGAACATCACAGCAATCTTGTTCCTTGGCAACTTCTTTCCCAAGAGATTGGCGTAAATCTAGAGTTTATTCACTTGACCGATGACGGTTACCTCGAAGAGGCAGAAGAAACCATAAAGCGTGTTAAACCCAAACTCTTTGCCTTTACTCATGTATCCAACGTTTTGGGAACCATTAATGATGCTAAAAAGCTAACTAATGTTGCCCATGACATTGGCGCAAAAGTTTTGGTAGATGGAGCTCAAGCAGTTCCTCACCTTCCCGTTAATGTTCAAAGCTTAGACTGCGACTTTTATGTCTTTTCAGGGCACAAGATGCTTGGTCCCACTGGAATTGGCGTGCTTTATGCGAAGGCCGAACTTCTTGAGGCAATGCCTCCCTTTTTGGGAGGCGGGGAAATGATCAAAGAGGTTTATCTTCGGGAGTCAACTTATAAAGAGCCGCCGCATAAATTTGAAGCAGGAACACCAAACATCGCTGGTGTGGTTGGATTGGGAGCGGCAATCGATTATCTTTCTGGAATCGGTATGGAGAACGTCCGTCAATATGAGGAAAGTCTCACGGCATATGCTTTAAAAAAGCTGTTAAATGTTGAGGGTTTAACGGTTTACGGTCCGGCAAAGGTTACAGATCGCGGCGGTGTAGTCGCTTTCAACGTTAAGGGTATCCACCCTCATGATTTAGCGACAATTTTGGACCAAGAGGGTGTCGCTGTTCGTTCCGGGAACCATTGTACAATGCCTCTCCATGACCGTTATGGAGTTGTTGCCACCGCCCGCGCAAGTTTTGCTTTGTACAACACGCAAGATGAAATTGATCACCTGGTTTCTGCGATTGAATCTGCAAAGAAAGTGTTTCGGGTTTCCTAACTACTGGCTAATTTATAATGACGCAGCTTTTGCGAGTAATTATTACAACGGAGCGCCAGCGAAGACAGTACTAATGACTACTGACTTTTTATACCGAGAAGAAATTCTTGACCACGCCGCCAATCCGAGAAATTGGGGAAAGATGGAAAATCCTTCTGTCGAGATAGAAGAAACTAATCCTCTTTGCGGAGACGAGGTTGTTTTGGATATTATTCTTGATGGAGAGCAGGTCAGGGAAGTTGGATTTGAGGGAGCAGGTTGTGCAATTGCAATCGCTTCCTCATCAATGTTGACCGAAAAAATGCGAGGGAAAACTAAAAAAGAACTAGAAAATTTAGGCGAGAAGGAAGTTCTTTCCTGGTTTGGAGGATCACTGACTTCCTCAAGGCGCGACTGCGCCCTTTTGCCGCTTGTCGCTCTCAAGAAAGGACTTAGAGAATGACTTCCGTTGGAGAGAAGTCTCCCGACTTCACCTTGCCTGGTTACTTTCAAGGGCAGGAGATGTCTTATTCGTTATCGGATTACAAGGGGAGATGGTTAATTGTCTTTTTTTACACGGGCGACCGAACTTCGGTTTGCTCAACTGAGGTAACCGCCTTTAATGATCATGTTAATGAACTTAATGTGATGAGAATTTCCCTTCTTGGAATAAGTGTTGACTCGATTAGTTCACACAAAAGTTGGGCGGATGAGCTTAAATTAAATTATCCACTTCTCTCTGACGAGAAAGTAGAGGTAAGTCAGCTTTACGATGTTTACGATGAAAGAAATAAACATGATTTTCGGGGTACCTTTATTATCGACCCGGAGGGAAAACTAAGGTTTATGTCAGTAGGCGAGCCGGCCATCGGAAGAGGGATTTTTGAAGTTATGCGAATTACTCAAGCCCTCCAAACAGGGGAGTCTTGTCCGGCAGACTGGCGACCCGGACAGCCAACTTTAGAGTAAAAATGAATCCAACCATAGAGGCTTTTGGCTACCCTGAAAATTTAATCAAAGAATACAGGCATTGGGTTGTGTTAATCAGGCCCGAGCAGGTTACGGTTGGCAGCTTGGTATTGGCCGCTAAAGATAACGTCGCCAGGTTGGGAGATCTATCAAGTGGGGCTTGGGCTGAATTTGCCACAGTATCAAAGGAAATGGAAAATCTGCTAGCTGAAACTTTTGGAGCCGAGAAGTTTAACTACCTTGCCTTGATGATGGTTGATCCTAATCCTCATTTTCACTTTATTCCAAGGTATTCGAAACCAGTGGAAATTGGTGGTAGACAGTTTGTTGATCGAGATTGGCCCAAGAAAACGGAACTAAATCCAATCGATCTTGATAACCAAACCCTTGATCTTATCACAGCGAAGCTGCGACAAGGTTCCAGAGCGTCAGGGAGGGGTTCTTATTAAGAGTAAGTTAAAGCGATAGCATTTTTTGTTAAGATAAGCGCGTGTTTGAATTTGGTAAATCCGGAAGAAAACATCTTACCCTTGTCACCGTCGTTTTTATTTTCATCGTTGCTGTGGCGACAATCTTTTATCGCTTTATGGAAGGTTGGAGTTGGATAGATTCCTTTTATTTTTCTTCGATCACTATCTTGACTATTGGTCATTCCCAGCTCATTCCTTCCAGTGATGTTGCTAAAGTTTTTACTGTTATCCTTTCCTTTTTTGGTATCTCTACCTTCCTCATTTTAGTCGGCCTTTTGGCTGGCGATATTCTCAAGAGAGAAAGCTAACGGTATAATAGTTTTGTACCCTGCTAAATCTTGGCGTGTTCGTCCAGCCCGGTCTAGGACGCGGCCTTCTCAAGGCCGAAACACGGGTTCGAATCCCGTACACGCTACCATTCGCTTGAGGCGAATGGCTAGGTTCGCTTTGGCGAACCGTCCCAGAAAACATTTGGTTGACTTGACAAAGTTTGCTTGTTAAACTTTGGTCAAACGCCCCAAACAAGCGGGGTTTTGTTTTTACCTGAATAAAATGGCAGAAGAGAAAGTTTATTTGACCCAAGAGGGGCTCACAAAATTAAAAGAAGAGTACGACCAATTAGTAAACGTTCGCCGGAAAGAAGTGGCTGAGAAATTGCAAAAGGCACGAGAATTGGGCGATGTTTCCGAAAACGCTGCTTACGATGCCGCTCGCGACGAGCAAGCTTTTGTGGAGGGGCGGATCTCCGAATTAGACAGTACTCTCAAAAGAGTGGAAGTTGTGGAAGAATCAAAGGCTGGAAAAGTAGCAGTCGGTTCCACTGTTCGTGTTCACTTAGATGGAGAGGAGCAGGAATTTCGGATTGTTAGTGCGGTTGAGGCAGATCCCACTGCCGGAAAAATTTCCCACGAATCTCCCCTTGGTCAGTCACTCCTTGGCAAAAAAGTGGGAGAGAAGATCCAAGTTGAAGCTCCTGCAGGCAAACTCATCTACCACGTTCTCGAAATCAAATAAGCTAGAATACCCTGTATGCCCCGTCCTATTGAGGAGCTTCGCCGGGTTCGTTTAGAGAAGCTTGAAAATCTTAAAAAAGCTGGAATCAATCCTTTTCCCAATAAATTTGAAAGAAAGCTTTCCCTTAAGGAAAGCCGGGTGAGCAAGCTAGGCTCAGAGATTAAAACGGCGGGGAGGATTACTGCTTTGCGTACCCATGGGGCTTTGACTTTCGCTGATCTCTGGGATGCTGAGGCAAAAATTCAACTTCTTTTTAAAAAAGATGAACTTTCTGATGAAGACTACAAAAACATTGAATCGCTTGACATAGGAGACTTTCTTGGCGTTGTCGGAGAGCTTTTTAAGACAAACGCTGGTGAGTTGACGATTCTTGTCCAAAAATATACTTTTCTTAGCAAGGCTCTGCGACCGCTTCCAGAAAAATGGGAAGGGCTAAAAGAAAAAGAAACTCGTTTTCGGAATCGTTACTTGGATTTGATTGCCAACGAGCAATCACGAAAAACGCTAACAGCAAGGAGCAAAATTGTCTCAACCACTCGCCGTTTTCTTGATGAGTTAGGATTTTTGGAAGTTGAGACTCCGGTTCTGCAACCAGTCTATGGCGGTGCTGCGGCGAAACCGTTTACTACTCACTATGAAGCTTTGGAACATGATTTTTACTTAAGGATTGCTGACGAACTTTATTTAAAGCGGCTGATTATTGGCGGGTTTGAAAAAGTTTACGAAATTGGTAAAGATTTCCGGAATGAAGGGATTGACAGTACTCATTCTCCCGAGTTTACGCAAATGGAATGCTATCAAGCTTATGGGGATTTATATGACATGATTTCTCTTGTTGAGGGACTTTATAAAAGGATGGCAAAAGAAATATATGCCAAAACCGAAATTACTTATCAAGGCAAAATTCTTGATTTTGGAAAAAGCTGGGAACGATTGCCACATGCTAAAGCGCCTAAAGATGAGAAAGGTGATATTGATGGAAGTAAGATTTGGAATCCCACTTTTGTTGTGGATTGGCCGCTTAAAACAACGGTTTTTGCCAAAGTAAACCGCGACAACCCAATGCTGGTCGAGCGATTTGAGCCGTTTGCCGGTGGGATGGAATTAGGTAATGCTTATACCGAGCTCAACGATCCGCTTCTTCAGCGCCGTCTCTTGGAAGAGCAGAAAAATCCAGTAGACGAAGATTTTCTTGAGGCGATGGAATACGGTATGCCTCCAATGGGAGGCTTGGGACTTGGTATCGATCGCTTAGCAATGATTTTTACTGATCAAAGTAACATTCGGGAGGTTATCGCTTTTCCGACTCTCAAGCCAAGGCAGTAATGTTAGATCCGCAATTTATTCGCGACAATAAAGAAGAAGTTAAAAAAGGGATTGCCGCAAAGCAATACAATCCAAAAATTGTTGATGAGTTTTTGGCGTTAGACAAAAAAAGGCGTTGCCTTCTTACTGAAGTCGAAGAACTTCGTGCCAAAAGAAATGAAATTTCCAAGGGAGGCAAAGTTTCTGAAGAAGGTAAAAAGATAAAGGAAGACCTTAAAAATAGAGAGCCGGAGTTAGCAAAGATTGAAGTACAAGTTAAAGAAGCGCTTAGCCTAATTCCTAACCTTCCTGTTCCTGATGCACCGGTAGGGAAAAGTGAAAAAGAAAATAAGATTTTGCGTGAATGGGGAAAACCAAGCAACCTCGATTTTAAAGTTCTTGACCATGTTACTTTGGCAGAAAAACTTGATCTTATTGATTTTAAAAACGGCTCAAAAGTTTCTGGAACCGGTTTTTACTACCTCAAAAATGATGCTGTTCTTCTGGAATTTGCTTTAGTACATTATGCTTTGGATTTGCTTATCAAGAAAGGTTATACCCCTTTCGTTACTCCTGACCTTGCTCGCGAAAGATACTATCTTGGAACTGGTTATCTTCCTCGTGGGCCAGAGGCTCAAACTTATACAATTGCCGATTCAGATTTGGGATTGATTGCTACTTCTGAAGTGACTTTAGCAGGATTGCACGCTGATGAAATTTTGATCGATCTTCCAAAAAGATACTGTGGTTATTCACATTGTTTCCGTTTGGAAGCGGGAGGATACGGGAAATACTCAGCAGGGCTTTATCGAGTTCATCAATTCACTAAAATCGAAATGTTTGTTTATGCGACACCAGAAGATTCATCCAAAATGCACAGTGAGTTGTTGGAAAACGAAGAGGAAATTTGGCAAGGGCTGGAAATCCCTTATCGAGTAGTAGAGATGTGTACTGGGGATCTTGGGGCGCAGGCAGCAAAAAAATTTGATCTCGAGGCTTGGCTGCCAGGAAGAGGGGAGTGGGGCGAGGTTACATCTTGCTCCAACACAACCGATTACCAAGCAAGAAACCTTAACATTAAATATCGCGGGGAAAGCGGAAAAATTCGTTTTGCTCACACACTCAACGGGACAGCTGCCGCGACTTCGCGGGCTCTTATTGCCATTTTGGAAAACTATCAGCAGAAAGATGGGACAGTTAAAGTTCCCAAAGTTCTCGTCCCTTATGTGGGCAAGGAAGTAATTAGTCATTAGGACGCGATAATTAGGAATTTATGAGTTTTCCCTTCGGATCAAAAAACTCGAGGATCATTTACTCAGTCGTTTCGCCAATTTCTGGCGAAATTAAAGTTTGGGAATACCAGAATAGCCGTGCTTTATATGTTGGGGGGTACTTGCAGTCGGCAACATCTGGCGCCCCGGAGTTTGAGAAGCGCTATTGGGCAAAAGCTGCCCAGGAGATAGGAAGTCGCGCCAAAAGACCCAAACGTGCTTTAGTTATTGGTGTCGGAGGAGGAACGGTCCTCCATCTTTTAAGCCAGAAGTTTCCCGATTTAAAGATTGTTGGTGTTGAGTTGGATCCAGAAATTATCAATGTCGCCAGAAAATTCTTTGGTTTGGACGAAATCGCTAATCTGACTGTGGTCGTTGAAGATGGGGCAAAATACGTGGGCGGATACCAAAAAGACAAATTTGATCTGGTCTTTATCGATGCTTATTTGGGAGGAGATTATCCTTCTTACTTTGAGGAAGAAAAGTTTGTCCAAAAAATTAAAGCAATGCTAAATCCCGGTGGACTGGCGGTTTTTAATCGCACCTCTGGTTCTAACTTGGATAATTTTAGGAAAATGCTTGAGAGAAATTTTGCTAGGATCGAGAAAGTAAAAATTCCGCTACCAGGATTCTTGGGAGGACTGGCCGGAAATTTTCTCTATCTGGGACGGAAATAAAAAATGGAACTTTACCAGGCTATCGTTTTAGGGATTGTCCAAGGACTAACCGAGATCTTTCCAATCTCTTCTTCGGGCCATTTAATTCTTGTTCCTAGACTTTTTGGCTGGGCTGGGCATCCTCTGTCTTTTGATGCGGCTCTCCACTTGGGAACGGCGCTGGCGCTTTTGGCTTTTTTTGGAAAAGGTTGGGTAGATCTTTTCGTAGCCCGTTCTTATCGAATGATCGGAATGATTTTTCTCGCTTCGGTTCCGGTAGGACTAGCCGGACTTTTAGGTGGAGATTTTATTGAGGCAAATCTTCGCGACCCTATTTTGGTCGTTTACGCACTAATTGGCGTAGCCATTTTGATGCTTTTAGTGGAATGGGCATATCGGAAAATGGGTAAAAAGCGTGAGAATCTCAGACTTTCGGATGCGTTTGCGATTGGGATTATGCAAGTGGCGGCTCTGTTTCCGGGCGTTTCTCGGTCCGGGATCACAATTTTGACTGGAATGGGCAGGGGACTAGAGCGCTTAAATGCAGCCCAATTCTCATTTTTAATCTCACTACCAATTACTTTTGCCGCTGGTACTTGGGAGATTTTTTCTGTTTATAGGCAAGGAGCCGTAAGTAGCGATTGGGTAAATTTAGGGGCCGGAGTTTTGACTTCTTTTATCTTTGGTCTTCTTGCAATTAAATTTTTCTTTGTAATTCTACGGCGTTTTTCTCTCGTTCCTTTTGCGCTTTATCGAATCCTTCTGGGCTTTGTGATACTTGCTCTTAGATAGCTTTTGTTAAAATCGAGGAGATTTTGTCAATGATCAACGCTCTGATTATTTTTTTCGCGCAATATTTGACCTTTTTTTCTGTTCTTGTTGCTCCTTACCTTTGGTTAAGAAGAGAGAGGCATAGCCTGATTCGCATTGCCGTGACGGTAGTTTTGGCCTTCGCGGTTTCCGAAGCGATTAAGAGTATTTTCTATATTCCTCGTCCTTTTCTTGCTGAAGGATTTACTCCGCTTTTCCCGCAGGAGCAAGATGGATCTTTTCCATCTTCTCACGCAACCTTTCTCGCCGCTCTCGGAGGAGGAGTTTTCTTTGGAGAGCGCTGGTTAGGTATCTCGCTGGTCCTTTCGGCCTTGCTGGTTGGAACAGCTCGGGTTTTGGCTGGGATTCACTATCCGATTGATATTCTTGGGGGGACGGTTCTCGGCCTAGGAATCGCAGTCTTGGTTAAGTTTTTACACGATAAATTTTCTTATTGGTAAAAACCCGCTCAGGTTTCTAAGATCGCGGCGATTTTAGCTCGGGTACCGATTTTCTCGGAAACGGTGTAGCTTGGTGTTCCAATCTCGCCTCGCCCTCGTCGCCTTCGCTCCTGCGGGATGTTCCTCGAAAATGGTACCCTGCGCTCTTTACTGTCCCTAATTACTAGTTACTAATTACTAATTACTATTCCTACGTATGCCGATCAGCAACTTTTGAGGCTCCGAAGGACTCCGGTTTAGTCTTGACTTGGTAACCACTTCCCTTAATCATTGCTACAACTTCGGCGATCATTTCTCTCGTTTTCCCTTTTTCGCCGATATCTACATGAATTTCTAGATCAAAGTGGAGAAGCTCCGGTGTGCCTTTGAGAAGAAAAAGAAATTCATTGGCAAAATCTAAGCTGGTCAAAGCTTCTTCGTAGATCTTTTCCTTTAGTGTATAAGGTCGTTTTTTGGTGTAACCTTTCCAGAAATAAATTCCTCCTCCCCCTACTCGATGGACAACAAGAGCAGTGACGAAATCAATCCCCTTATCGTTGTGCTTTTGGGAATCAGTCCCGATAATTATCCGGTATTGGTGGTGCGGGGAGGCATGGGCAAACTCAGTAATTTTTTCAATTATTTGCGGCAGGGTAAGAGTCCCATGGGTTGGGCTGTGAAAAATTTCGATTTCTTTAAGTTTGGTTACTTGCTGCATATGTTAATTATAAGCCTCTTTCGCTTGTAGCTCAAGGGTCATCTCCCGCTCGTACGTGATAAGACCATTCGGCTCATAGCTCAAATGGTCATCTTTCCTTATTGGATGCGTAAATAGCGCTCCTTCATATATCTGATCAGGCAGAGCTAAGCTCAGCTTATGTAGAATAGACTCGAGATGCTTGGATTACTCAAAGGAATTTTTAATTTTAACGAACGTGAGATTGCCCGTTTACGTCCAATTGTCGAAAAAGTTAATTCTCTTGAGATTGAATTTAAAAAGCTCTCCGATGGCAAATTAAAAGAGAAGACGGAGGAATTTCGCCGGCGGGCAGATAATGGGAAAACTGTAGATAGTCTTTTGTCTGAATCTTTTGCGGCAGTGCGAGAAGCTTCGCGACGGACTACAGGGATGCGGCATTTCGATGCCCAACTTATCGCAGGTTTGGTTCTTCACGCGGGGAAAATCGCTGAACAGAAAACAGGTGAGGGAAAAACGCTCTCCGCCACCCTTCCTTTGTATCTTAATGCTCTTTCCGGCCAGGGTGCCCACCTGATCACCGTTAATGATTACCTTGCCAGGCGGGATACTGAGTGGATGGGTCCAATATTCCATGCCTTAGGGATGACGGTCGGCTGTCTTAATCATGAAAAGGCATATCTGTTCGATCCTAAAGGTGAAGGAAGTGAAGTACGTGAAGCAGGTGAAGAAGGTGGAGAAACACCCGAGGAGATGCGGCTTGGGCAAGGGAAATTTCTCCGCGAAGTCTCTCGCAAAGAGGCCTATGTCGCTGATGTTACCTACGGCACAAACAATGAATTTGGGTTTGATTACCTTCGCGACAACATGGTCTATGATCCAACCCAAATAGCCCAAACCAACCCTAAAGGGGAAGAAGGAGCGCACCACTTTGCCATTGTTGATGAGGTGGATTCTATTCTGATTGATGAGGCGCGTACTCCTTTAATAATCAGCGCACCGCAAGAGGAGGCGACGCAAAGATACTACGATTTTGCCAAGTTGGTTGGACAGCTTACTCCCCAAATCGATTTTTCCATTGATGAAAAATCGCGGGCGGCAACCTTGAGTGAGGTGGGGCTGCGCAAAGTTGAGCGGATGTTGGGGACGGCTGATCTTTATGAAAAAGATTTTGAAGCTGTTCGGCACATTGAGCAGGCGTTGAAAGCACGCGCTCTTTACCTAAAGGATCGCGATTACATCGTCAAGGATGGGCAGGTGGTTATCGTTGATGAGTTTACCGGGCGACTTATGTTTGGGCGCCGCTACAGCGAGGGTTTGCATCAGGCAATTGAGGCAAAAGAGGGGGTTCCCATTCAAAAGGAAAGCAAAACATTAGCGACCATCTCTTTCCAAAACTACTTTCGGATGTATAAAAAGTTGGCTGGAATGACGGGAACGGCAGCAACTGAGTCGGAAGAGTTCCATAAGATCTATGGCCTGGAGGTAGTAGTTATCCCGACTAATGAAAAAATGATTAGGGTTGATCATCCGGACGTCGTCTATAAAACAGTGGCGGGTAAGTTTAGAGCGGTGGCGCAGGAAATCGAAGAATGCCATCGTCGGGGCCAGCCGGTTTTGGTCGGGACGACTTCGATTGAAAAAAACGAGCTTCTTTCCAAACTTCTCAAAAGAATGAATATTGCTCACGAGCTTCTCAATGCCAAGCAGCACGAAAAAGAGGCACAGATCTTGGCCAATGCAGGGGAAAAAGGAGCGGTGACGGTGGCAACGAATATGGCTGGGCGAGGAGTGGATATTAAGCTTGCCTCCGGAGTCCGCGCCCTGGGTGGGTTGCATGTTGTTGGGACCGAACGGCACGAGGCGCGCCGAATCGACAACCAGCTGCGGGGACGTTCCGGGCGGCAAGGCGACACAGGCTCTTCCCGCTTTTTTGTTTCTTTGCAAGATGACTTGATGAGAATTTTTGGCGGAGAGACAATCGAGCATCTTATGGACCGTTTTGGCATCGCCGAGGATGTTCCTCTGGAGAGCCGCCTTGTTTCCGGGGCGATCGAAAACGCCCAAAAGAAAGTGGAAGGTTTTAATTTTGATCTTAGAAAACACCTCGTCGAATACGATGATGTGATGAACAAGCACCGCGAAATCGCCTACGCCATCCGCAGGAAAATATTGAATGGGGGAGAGGAAATGGAAAGATTTCTGCTGGAAAAACTCTCTGTTTTTTCTGCCGAGATAGAAAAGATTTGGGCGAATAAGAAGAAAGATTTCAAAGAAGTCTGGATGAAGATTTCCCAGCAACTGGCGCTCCAGACTTTTGACCTTCTGTGGATCGAGCACATAGACACTATGGAGGAGCTGCGCCGAGGGATCGGGCTTCGCGGTTATGGCGGGCGTGACCCCTTGGTAGAGTACAAAAAAGAAGCCCGCGATCTTTTTGATCAGTTAATTGGAGGAATTTGGTCAACTCTTGCCGATCGGCTGGCAAGGATTGAAATTAAAAAAGTAAAAGAAACACCGGTGCAGAGGGAAGAAAAGATTATTTTGCAGCATCCAAGCGCTTCCGTCGCCGGGACGCAGGAGGTTGATCAATCAAGAAGCCCCGACGTTGTGGTCGGGGCTCCGACCCAAGAGCTTCGGAGAAAGATCGGCCGCAATGACCCTTGCTGGTGCGGATCGGGAAAGAAATGGAAAAAGTGCCATTATCCAGCCATATCATGATATGGCTGGATAACTAGCGACCGGAGGTCGCGTCCTACCCAGCGTTTGTAATGATTACCTTAACGATCAAAACAAATTCCCAGAAAGAAATCATCGATCTTACTGATCAGGTTAATCAAATCATTGCCGAAAGTAAGTTTGAGGAGGGGATCTGCCATCTTTTCCTAACTCATACGACTGCGGCTTTAACGACTGGAGAAGTTGGCGAAGGAACAGCGGAAGATTTGCTTGAGGTAGCGGAGAAAATTATTCCCAAAATAGATTTTCGGCATGCCCACGATCCTTCACACGCTTGGTCGCACATGGCCTCTTCCTTGATTGGTCCATCGCTTGTTATTCCAGTCAAAGACGGTAAGTTGGTTTTAGGAACTTGGCAGTCAGTTCTTTTAGTCGAGCTTGACGGTCCAAAAGAACGGCAAGTGGCCGTAAATCTCCAAAGCTAGCTAAATCCCATAGTTTGTTATATAATTTGAATACAAGCCACCCTTGCCTAGCCATTAAGGCTTAGAGCCGGAGGCAAAAGGAGGCAAAGGGATGTCCCAAGACGGGTTCGAGAGACCAGGACGAGATAGGTGGCGTTGCGGTATCCGTTGCGGCGAATGCTGGAAGAACGGCGTCCTCCTGATGATCTACAGCGAAGGGTGTGGTGGGGTTCCTGGTTCGCATAATCCGCTAATATGCCAATCCGAAACCAAACTTGACCGTCACCTGGAGGAGGTCCACAGCACCTACCGCATTTTGTGTGATGAAGACCATCCTAAGACGCGGGGTCGGAAGTGTCAGGAGTCGATCTCCGGTGCAAGTGAGAACGAGGCCGCGGTTAACTTTGACACCCATCTTGAGCGAGTCCATCATGTCGTGTTCGAGGATGACGAGGAGATCGAGGTCGAATCCGCGACGGCTTAGCGTTCGTGGGGGACCTTGGCGGCAAGCACGCTTAAGGTCCCCTCTCTTTTTCTAGAGAAAAACGCTATCATTTGTTTGATGACTTTTCATAATGTTTCCCGTGCCGCATTCGAGCTAAGCTTTTGGGCGAAGGCACTTTCCTACCTCCCTTACTTCTGGTATGTCGAAGGAACACGTGTATTTGCTCGAATCTTTATTAGGCTAGTCGTTTATCTTGATCAGACAACTGCTTTTACTCTAATGTTCCGCTACTTTTTCGTTCCGCTTTTTGGGGATTACACTTTGCTTGGTCGGTTTCTCGCCCTTCCTTTTCGAATTGGGAGGATTTTCTTTGGCGCTTTTGTGCTTCTGATCGTGCCTATTGTTGTTTCCTTGCTTTTTCTTTTCTGGCTTGCGTTTCCGCCGCTTATCTTTTTGGTCTATCCCCAGTTGGCTTTGGTGCTGTTCGCTTTCTTTTGGGTGCTTGCTTTCTACTCCCGTTTGGGTAAGCCGCGTCTGCTTATCACCAAGCCTTGGGTGGAAGGGCTTTTGATCATTGACTTTGCCGAGGATGAGGCGCGGGGGATTATCCGGGGGACACGCAACGCCTCCGATCTCTACGAGCGGATTCGCAAGAGCCGCTCGGGGCAAAGGTTTCTCTTTCGCCTCGGACCAGCCGAGCTCCCCCCAACTATTGCCGATCTTTCCCTTCCAGAAATTTACCAGATCGCTTATGAGATTGGTCAGAAGCACGGTTGCCGGACTCTGCGGGTTCATCACCTAGCCGCGGCTTTTTTTGCCAAAGCCGGTGTTGCGGTGGAAGAAGCGCAGGAGGTCTTCCTCTGGGAACATCGAACGCGGGATTGGACGCGTGCCCCTTTTATTTGGGAGGAAAATTACCAAGCAGGCGCAATTGGAGGGGTGAATCGAGCTTGGACTGGGCGGGTAACTCCTACCCTCAACGCCTTTTCAACCGATCTTACCCTCGAAGCAGAGAAAGGACATCTTAAATTAGCTATTGGCAAGCAGAAGTCAGTTGAAGAAGTGGCTAGAGTTTTGGCAAGAGTGCGCAAGGCTAATGTTCTTCTCGTTGGACCTCCTGGGTCGGGAAAGAATTCTCTAATTGAGGGAATTGCTCAGGAAATTATCCGCGGGACGCGCTTCGAGTCGCTTCGCGGTAGACGCGTAATAATGCTTGATCCGGGCGCACTTATTGCCGGAGCAGAAACGGAGGGGGCATTGGGGGAACGTCTCCAAAAGATAATCCGAGAGATTGAAGCTTCGCAAGGAATCATCCTTTTTATCGATGAGATCCAAAACTTAATTGTTTCTGGGGCTCAGGCCGAACTTGCTTTTGTTTTTAACTCTCTTCGCCCGCATCTGGAAACAGGTAGATTCCAGCTGATTGGGGCAACCTCGTGGGAAAACTACCGCAAGTACCTTGCTCCAAACGAGGCATTCTCCCAGGTCTTTGAGCTAGTGGAATTGCCGGCGGCAACAAAGCAGGAGAGCATTGAGGTCTTGGAATATCAAACTCTTGAGCTTGAAAAGATTAACCGCAAAACCAAGGTAACGTATCCTGCAATCTCCGCTGCAGTTGAGATGTCTGATCAGCTTATCTATGAGCGGGTTTTGCCGGATAAAGCGTTGGATATTTTGGAGGAAGCTGTGCTTGCCAAACAGAATGCCGGTGGAGGTGTAATTGGTGAGGAAGAAATTGCGGTAATTGTGGCGGAAAAGACGAAAATGCCCGTTGCTAAAATTACCCAGAAGGAGGCGAAAGAACTTCTTAATCTTGAAGAGAAAATCCATGAAGGTTTGATTGACCAAGAAGAGGCGGTAAAAGCAGTTTCTGATGCCCTCCGCAGAGCGCGGGCCGGTTTGCGAGAGGAAGATAAACCAATTTCTACCTTCCTCTTCGTTGGGCCGACTGGAGTAGGAAAGACTGAGCTCTCTAAAGTTTTGGCGAAAGAATATTTCGGTGGTAAAGAAGCGATGGCACGGGTTGATATGTCCGAATTTGCCGATCTTAAAAACATCTACCGTTTGATCGGTTCTCCACCTGGTGCGGAGGTTCCGGAACCTGGCCAGCTCACCGAAGCAGTGCGACGGAGGCCTTTTTCCCTGGTCCTTTTGGATGAGTTTGAAAAAGCTCACCCTCAAATTATCAACCTTTTCTTGCAAGTTTTTGATGATGGTCGTTTGACGGATGGGAAGGGGGAAACGGTTGACTTTACCCATACGATTATTATTGCCACTTCCAACGCCGGTACCAAATATATTCAAGATCAGCTAGCCGCAGGTCGCGCGGTCGAGGAGTTTAAGAATGAGTTTCTTGAGCAGATTCGGGGCATTTTTGCCCCGGAACTTTTGAACCGATTTGATGGGGTGATGATCTTCAAACCCCTTACCCAAGATAATTTGGCAAAAATTGTTACCCTTAAAGTAAAGGGACTGGAGAAAGACCTTGCGGCCAAAAACATTAAACTCCAAACAACTGCCGAGTTTATTAACAAGATTGCCGAACTGGGCTACGCACCGGAATGGGGGGCTCGACCACTAACCCGGGTAATGCAAGATCGAGTTGAGGGACCGCTTGCCAAAAAGATACTTGCCGGAGAAATTAAAGAGGGGAATACGATCACGCTGGATTTAGGGTTTTTGGGCAGTTGATATTGGAAAATGGAAGAACTGGCGAAACGTTTAGAAAAAGTTAAGGAAACTATTGAATTTGAGGAAAAGAAAAATATTCTTCGCGGTCTTGAGGCGCAATCTACTCACCCGGATTTTTGGAAAGATCCGCAAAAAGCCCAAGAGGTAATGCGTGAAATCAAAGGCTTACAGGAGGAAATAAGCAAGGTTGAATTGGCTGAAGTTGCCCTTGCGACAGAAGATAAGGATGAGGCGGAAAAGCTTTTGGCGAAGCTGGAGCTGGCAACTTACCTTTCTGCTCCCTATGACCAAAACGACGTAATTTTTTCGATTCACGCGGGGCAGGGGGGAATTGAGGCTCAAGATTGGGTAGGTATGCTTGCGCGAATGTATCAGCGTTTTGCCGAAAGAAGAAGTTGGAAGGTTGAGATCTTGGAACAAAGTGCGGGAGAGGAAGCAGGTTTTAAATCCGTTACCTTTGAAATAAGAGGGCCGTACGCTTTTGGATATCTCAAAGGCGAAGCCGGTGTTCATCGCTTGGTTCGCCAGTCTCCTTTCAATGCTCAGGCGCTGCGCCAAACCTCTTTTGCCTTAGTTGAGGCGGTTCCAGTTTTGGAGGAATTACCTGAGATGGAAATTAAGGAAGATGATTTGGAGGTCGAAACGTTTCGATCCTCGGGGCATGGAGGTCAAAATGTCCAAAAGGTAGAAACTGCGGTTCGCATCAAACATAAGCCAACCGGAATCGTTGTTGCTTCGCAAGCCGAGCGCTATCAAGCAAGGAACAAGGAGATCGCTTTAAAACTTTTGAAAGCTAAGCTTTTTGTTCGAGTTGAAGAAGAGAGGCGCAAAAAAGAAGCTCAGCTTAGGGGAGAATACCTTACTCCCGGTTGGGGGAATCAGATCCGCTCTTATGTCCTTCATCCCTACAAGCAGGTCAAAGATTTGCGTACCGGAGTTGAATCTAAGCATCCGGAAGAAGTTTTGGATGGGGAACTCGACGTGTTTATCGAAGCGGAACTGAAGATGGACGTGGTATAGTTTTATCAGATGCCTGCTCAGATATCTAGCCTGTTTGCCAAGGCTAAGAAACTTTATACGGAAGCGGAAAAACGTACTGCTGCACTAACACCACGGCAGCTTACCCTTCTAATATCGGCTTTTGCGATTGCGTTTCTTGCAATCGGACTTATTTTAGGTTTTATTCTTAGTTCTTACAGTCAGCCTCCCGCAAACAACTTCTCCTCCAATGGTGGAGGAGAACAGACTGTGTCCGAGACAGGGACTGTCCGCCGTCTGAGTCAACCCGAAAACAAAGCCAATTTCTATCTGGAGAAATCTGATGGTACACAACTCCTTTTGGAGAGCGATACAATCGATTCGTCTTTTTTGGGAATTTATGAAGGAGGAGTAGTTACCATAGAAGGAACTCTTGATAAGACTTCTGATGGCAAAAAGGAAGTCCTTTTTGTCAAGAAGATTGTAGTTAAATGATTGAATTTAGGCAAGTCAGCAAGCATTATTTGGATGGAACAGCGGCTTTGGATAAAGTTTCATTCCTTTTGTCTCCAGGGGAGTTTCTTTTTGTTGTTGGGCCCTCAGGCGCCGGAAAAACTACTTTGATCCGCCTTTTAACTAGGGAAGAAACTCCTACAGAAGGGGAAGTTCAGTTTGAAGAAAAGGATCTCTCCCTTTTGCGCGGGAGCGAGCTTCTTCTACACCGCCGCTCGCTTGGCGTGATTCACCAAGATTACAAACTTTTGCCGGAAAAAACCGCCGCTGAAAATGTCGCCTTTGGCTTGGAGGTACTTGGCCGATCGGATTCGGAAATTGAAGAAATTGTCCCGCACGTATTGTCCCTAGTAGGCTTGGAAGGCCGCTCCGAGCATTTTCCAAACCAGCTTAGCGGGGGAGAGCGGCAAAGGCTGGCAATTGCCCGGGCAATTGCACCGGAGCCAAAAGCGTTGGTTGCCGATGAGCCGACCGGCAACATTGATCCAGAAAGCGCTTGGGCGGCAATAAATCTCTTAGAAAAAATAAACGAAATGGGAACGACAGTTTTGGTGGCGACCCATGCATCTGATATTGTGGACAAACTTGGAAAACGGGTGATTGCACTTGAGGATGGAAGAGTAGTTCGCGATCAAAAGAAAGGAAAGTATGCTTCGTAGAGTTTTTCGAAACGCTCTTTTGGGAGCGGTTCGCCACAGCGGTTTATCTTTGGCGACTATTTTGGTAATTACTCTTGCATTTGGGGCGACATCGGCCTTTGCTTTGTTTGCTTTCGGATCAGAAAAAATCATTGATTATTACGAATCCCGAGCGCTAGTGACAGCCTTTTTTAAGGACGATGCAACGGAGGAGCAAATCCTTGCCCTGCGGGATGAGCTCCTCGAACGCCCCGGAGTAATTGAGGTTGTGTACACATCCAAAGATGAGGCTTTTGCTCTTTACTCCGAGCAATTCAAAGATCGGCCCGAGCTTTTAGAAAGCATCCCAACCAATATCTTGCCGGCCAGTTTAGATGTTCGGACGGAAAGTTTGGACATCTTGCCCCAGATTGCCGAGTTTTTCCAGGGAAATGAACTGGTTGAGGAGGTCACCTTTTATCAGGATGTAGTTGAGCGATTTAAAAATTTAGTTAATGTCGCGCGTATCTCTCTGCTTGGGTTAACTGGTGTTTTTTCTCTTATCTCGATCGTGGTTGTTTTGATCACGATTGGATTGATCATCCATTCGATGGAAAAAGAGATTGAAATTATGGCTTTAATGGGGGCTTCTGGTGCTTATATCCGGCTTCCTTTTATTGTCCAAGGCGCACTTTACGGAGTTATCGCGGCGGTTATATCCGGAGGGTTGCTAACGTTAGCTGTCCCTGTGCTTTTCCCTTACGTGAGAGGCTTTTTCGCCAATATTCCCTTGCCGGACCCATCCATCTTCTTTCAACTGGCGGTGGTTGGTTTGGAGATCGCTGCGGGAATCGTGATTGGAACTTTTGGCAGCTGGGTCGCAGTTAATCGATATCTTAAGGTATAGCTCTGCTAAAATGGATTTAGAATGTTTCGCAAACTGCCTAAAGTCCTCCGAAGCATCGGCTTAGGAGGGCCCATCCTTCTTTTAAAGATTTTCTTTTTCGCAATTTTTCTCCTTTCTCTTGTCTCAATTGCGCCATCTCCAACCCAAGCAGGCTTGTACGATCAATTGCTGGATCTTCAGCGTCAGATCAAACAGTATGAGGATACGGTTAAACAGCTTCAGGGCAAAGAAAAATCACTGAAGAACGAGATTGCTTACTATGATAATCAGATTTACCTTACCCAACTTGAGATCCAAGCTAAGGAAACAGAAATCGAGCTTCTTGCTGGGGATATCGGGAATCTTTCCACGCGTTTGGAAAGGATTGCTTCTTTTTTGGAATTCCAGGAGCGCATCTTCGTTGTTCGAGCGCGATCTGCTTATATATCTGATCAGCTTTCATCATTTGATATTGTTCTAGGCGCAGAGAGCTTGGATGGGGCGATCCGAAGGATTAGATACCTAAGAGTGTTGGAAGAGCAAGATCGGGAAGCTTTGGAAGAGATGAAAGAGACCCGCGCAGGCTTCAACGACCAGAAAACAGTTTTAGAGGGAAAGAAGTCGGATGTAGAGAGATTGAAAGCAGAGGTCGAAGCGAAGAAAGCTAGTTTGGAGAGGCAGCGTGCCGATCGGGCGTACCTACTCGTTGTTACTAGAAATAGCGAAGAACAGTATCAGCGTTTGTTGGAACAGCAAAGAATTGAGTTTGCTGCTATTCAAGCCGCCCTTGCTGCTCAAGGTAGTCCAATTGGCCCGGTATCAAGAGGTCAGGTAATTGGCTGGGAAGGAAACACCGGGTGTGTATGGTCCGCGGAATACGGATATAATCCGCAACCTTGGCCATATGGCAGCCACACGCATTTTGTAGTTGCAATAAATGGTGCTTTGGTTGATCCGCTCCCGTATCTTCAGAACGGTACTTTAGCGTGGCCCGCGGATATGTCAAGCGCTGTAATTACGGGATATTATAGCTCTAGCCACCGCGCATTAGATATTGCTTATCCTCGCTCATTTTCGCAATACGCCAGGCCTATTTTTGCTCCCGAGTCTGGGAACGCTTACAGAGGTCAAGATAGTGTCTACTGCTCTTGGGGCAATAACGGTGGGCGAGCCTACTGGGTAAAGGTAATTCACAATAATGGTTTGGTGACTATCTCTTATCACGTTCAACCTCCCCAGTAGCTTAAATAGTCGGAAGATCGTCTACTGGCATATCCAACCATAATTGACTTTTCAGGATATCGGATTTAAAGTTTGAGGCTAGATGCGCCTCCTTATATTTCTAGTCTTTGTTTTATTCTTGCTTACTACTTTTGCTAATTTAACGTTTTCCCAATCACATTCAGTAGTTATTAATGAGATTGCTTGGATGGGAACAAGAGCATCTTCCTCTGATGAATGGATTGAACTTTACAACGCCACCTCTGCTCCAATAGATCTTTCTGGGTGGGTTATTTATGAAGGTGGAGGATCGACCGTGATCGTCGTCTTAGGTGGGATAGTTGATGCTTATTCTTACTATCTTGTCGAAAGGACCGATGATAATACAATTTCGGATATTGATGCAGATAAATTCGGTTCTTGGGGCGGAAATGGGCTTCATAACGACAATGGAGAACATCTGGTTTTAAAGGATGGCAGTGGGAATATCGTTGATGAAGTTGATGCGTCTGGCGGTTGGCTTGCTGGTTTGGGTAGTCCTGAGTACAAGACAATGGAAAGAGTGGGGAACAGTTGGGTAACTAATGATGGGGTTACCAAGAACGGTATCGATGTCGCCGGGAACCTGATAAACGGGACCCCCAGGGCAGCAAATAGTTCGGGGGCGAGGGAGCAACCACAGCAAGAGAATCAGCAAGAGAATCAGCAAGAGAATCAGCAGCAGGTCCAGCCATCGGTGACGTTTTCTGCACCTTCAAATGTTTCTGCAGGACAGGAGTTTGCCGTCACGGCAAATTTGAGCAGCTTTGAAGGAGGGACTTATTACGTCAAAGTTCTTGTCGGTAAGGATGGAAAGTTTATTTATGGAAATACCAAAGGAACTGCTGGCTGGCTGACGCAGAACGCAAGTTGGGCAGATTTTCCGACAATTTCTGGAAGCGGTACGGTTCAGGCTAAAGTTGATGATGACGCCGCAGTCGGGGATTACTCAATCAAGGTACGGGTGCATAAAGATGACACGAACTACGATTCCGAGGAGAAAAACATCACCGTTTCGTCCGCTCCTGTAGTCGCCGCTGACCCAGTTGGTACTTCTGAAGACGAAGAAGTAGAGATAAGCTCAAATACAGCTCCAATTGAAGAAGGACGGGTTTTGGGAGAAGAAGCAACTCCCAAAAGAAAGGACTTCAAGCTTAATTTCTATCTGATTCTTGGACTTTTCGGCCTATTGGTTGGGAGCGGAGGGATTATCCTAGCGTTCCGAGAAAAACTTCTAGAATGGCGAAAAGCAGGTAGCCAAAAACCAGAATCAGCGCGTCCCGAACCGCAAACTTACCCGAGCGAACCAAGATCGAAAAATAGAGCAGAGTAGCAATGAGCACGATCGAGGAGCTCAAGAGAACGTTGATCTCGTCCAGTTGGATGGGGTGGATAACCGCGGTGATTCCCAGAATCAGGGTCGCGTTGGTGACGACCGAGCCGATGATATTGCCAAAGGAGAGGTCGGTGTGTCCATGTCGGATCGAGGAGATCGAGAAAACCAGTTCCGGCAGGGAGGTTCCCAGGGCAATCATGATAACTCCGACTAAAATAGTCGGGATTCCAACCGCTAGGGCAAGTGATTCTCCTGCGCCAACCACAACGGCCGCGGCAGCCATGAGAACCGCTGATCCTAAAGCGAAAAGAAATAGCTCAAAACCAAACGATCTTCCTTCTACCTTTTGATCTTCGATAACGCGGTGGTAGGCCTTGCTGTGGAAGATTAGGTCGTACATATAGAAGACAAAAAAGAACAAAAGGGCCACGCCTTCCAGGCGCGTAAGGTTGCCGTCTAAAAGCAAGATCAAAGGAGCAATAGCCGCTAGATTCATATAAAGGAGCTCTTCTTTGCGCAAAGTACTTTGGAAAACAAGTCCTCCGGCAAGAAGAATGGGGATTCCAATAACAATGGAAAGGTCGGCAATGTTTGACCCAACTACGTTCCCTAAAGAAAGCAGGGGATCGCCTTCTACCGCGGCGATAACGCCGATGAGAAGTTCAGGAAGGGAGGTAGCCACCGCCATGAGCACAAAACCGACCAGAAATTCTGAAAAGCGCAGTTTTCTGGAAATACGAACAAGGGAGTTAACCAGAAAAGCGGAAGAGTAGGCTAGAGCGATCGCTCCCAGCGTAAAGATGAACAAATTTTGCAGCATCCTAACCAATATATCCGTTATCATCGTTACTGTGCAAAGATTCTTTCGTTTGATTTTGCTTTGGCTGCCGCCGATTTTATGGATGGGAGTAATCTTTTTTCTTTCCAACCAACCTGGGCTAAAAATTACTGAGGGGCCGCTGGATTTTTGGATGCGCAAGATGGCTCATGTTGGAGAATATGCCATTCTTTTTCTGCTCTTTTACCGCGCTTTACGGGGGAGTTTTCGCTTGGAGGAGGTTAGCTTATATCTGATCGCGGGAATCTTGTCGTTTCTTTACGCAATCAGTGATGAATTTCATCAGCTTTTTGTGCCCACGCGTGTTGGAAATCTTTTTGACTTGGGTTTTGATCTTTTTGGAATTTTGGCGGGGGTTATTCTTATATTTTTCCTTCGAATGCGAATTAGATAGATCGTTCCATAGCATATAATCCTGGTAAAATTAGATCAATACTGGATTTCTCAAGTCCTATAGTATAAAATAATAGCTGAGGATGCTTGAACAAACCCGTCAAAAATTTATTCACTTTTGCGTTAAAAACGCTTGTTATCTTGTTCCTTTTCCAGAACCGGAAACAAGAGCAAGGCTTCTTAAAAATTCGGCACTTTTTCTTTATGTCTTGATCCTTTTGTCTTTCCAACTCTATCTCTACAAGATTTCTCCTCAGATTCTTGGATTTGCGACAAACATTACTGCCACGGATCTTTACAGCTTGACAAACAAGGAAAGGAGCGAAGCGGGTTTGCCTGCTTTGGCAAGTAATCCTAAATTAGAGCAAGCTGCCTACAATAAAGCCCAAGATATGTTTGCTAAAAATTACTGGGCCCACTACGCTCCTGATGGATCCACTACTCCGTGGCAATTCATCACCGGCGCCGGCTACAACTACAAGTATGCTGGGGAAAACTTAGCCCGCGATTTTGATACCTCTACTTCCGTAGTTGCTGCTTGGATGTCCTCCTCCTCTCACCGGGCCAATATCGTCAACGGCAATTATCAGGACTTTGGAATCGCTGCTGTAAATGGGACAATTGGCGGGGAAGAAACAACGCTAGTTGTCCAGATGTTTGGGACCTCAGTAGCAACGGCTGTAGCATCAGCTCCATCGCCTCCGCCACCAGCTTCGCCTGCAGTTGTGCAGGAACCGCAGCCGCAGCCAGTAGTTGTGACAGGCCCTGTTGAAGGAGAAGTTGCTGCATCGGCGTCGGGCGAACTTGCCGCAGTAGGAGCTACTCCACTGGAGCAGGTAATCCGCGCCGTTAGCCCAATCTCTTCCCCAAAGACCGTGCCTTTAGGGTTTGGATTCTTTCTTCTTGGGCTTTTTGCTTTGGACGAGATCGCCGTTCTTAAGGGTGGAATTCAAAGGGGTGAATTTAGGCGAACAGCGGAAAACATCGCCCACATGGTTATCCTTGGGCTTTTGATGGCCATTGTTTGGTTAACTAAAGCAGGAGGAATCCTTTAAAGATGAAATTGTTTGCAGTTGCTCATCTAGTGGCCTTAGCCTCAATTTTTATCGTTTCTGTTGCTGCTTTCCTTAGGTTTTCTGATTCACCGTTGCTGCAGCTTTATACTGTTATAGCTAGTGTTTTGGCTTACGTTGGATGGGGGATAACTTATCATTTTCTAGACAAACACCTCACTTTGAGCATCATTGTGGAGTATCTTCTTGTGGGTGCTTTAGTTATCCTTCTTTTCTTCTGGACCCTATTCTCCTAAAAGGCGATGATCCGATTCGCAAAGCGGCGTGCTACCCTTTTATCTGTAACGTTTATTTAGTTGTAATGGGTAAAAAGATTGTGGTCCTTGGTGGAGGAACAGGAACTTACACCGTTTTAACTGGATTAAAAAAATACCCCTTGGAAATAACGGCCATTGTTTCAATGGCTGATTCTGGCGGATCGGCAAAAAAAGAACGCGATGAATTTGGGATGCTTCCTGTTTCGGATGTTCGCAAAGCGCTTTTAGCTTTGGCAGAGGAGGAGGGGAGAAGGGGGCTTTTGCGTGAACTTCTCAATTACCGTTTTTCAAAAGGAGTTGGGGTTAAGGGGACAACCTTTGGCAACCTTTTTTTGGTTGCGCTTTCCGAAATTCTTGGTTCCCAAGAAAAAGCAATCGAAGAAGCGGGAAAATTTCTTGGAACAAAAGGTCGAGTTTTGCCAGTAACTTTGGGTCAGACTAGTTTGGTAGCAGAATACGACGAAGGTGTGACTGTGGAAGGAGAACATGAGATAGATGAGCCGTTGCATGATGGGCGCTTGGGACTGCGGAGAGTTTATTTGAGGCCAGAGGTTCAGGCGAATCCTTTAGCCATTGAGGTTATTCGCGAAGCTGGCTTAATCGTTGTTGGTCCAGGAGATCTTTTTACTAGTATTTTGCCGGTTCTTTTGGTTAAAGGCATCGCTGAAGAATTAAGTAAAGCTGAAGGGAAACGGGCATTTATCCTGAATTTAATGAATAAATTTGGTCAAACAAATGGTTTTACCGCTTCGCGTTACCTTGGGGAATTAGAAAAACACTCTGGGCTTGGGTTTGAGCATGTTCTGGTTAATTCTACCCAGTTGCCTGAGGAAATTTTAAGGCGCTACGCCGTTGAAGAAGGATCTTTTCCGTTTGAAGATGATTTGGATGGGGAAGCAGTTATCCGAGGAGATTTTCTTTCCAAGCAGATCTATGAAGCGCAGGCAGGGGACAAGCTCAAGCGGAGCTTACTCCGTCATGACCCGGAAAAGTTGGCAAAAGTACTGACGGAGCTTTTGGAGGATTAAAACTATTTGCGGCATCATCGGCTTTGTTTCAAAAATTGAGAAGGAAAATCCTGCCCAGTTACTGATCGACGGGCTGAAGCGGTTGGAGTATCGCGGTTATGATTCTTGGGGGATCGCCTTTGGTGATGAACCCACCGTTTTTAAAAAAGCCGGCAAGATCTCCGAACTACCTAGTGCCCTAGTTACCCAGTTACCTAATTATCCTGCGCGGGCGGGGCTCGCGCACACTCGCTGGGCAACGCACGGCGGAGTGTCTGATAAAAATGCTCATCCGCATCTTGATTGCACTGGGAAAATCATCGTCGCTCATAACGGAATTATTGAAAATTGGGAAGAACTTAGAAATGAATTGGAAGGACGCGACCACGAGTTCCGATCTGAGACCGATACTGAGGTTGTTCCGCATCTAATTGAAAGTGAATTAGGTGAAGGAGAGGAGTTGTCGGAAGCGGTAAGGCGGGTCTTTAATCGGCTCGGGGGGCTTAACGCGATTGCGGTTTATTTCCCGCAGGAAGGGGAAATCATTGCTTTTAGGAATGGTTCTCCGTTGGTTATCGGAGTAGGTGACGGTGAGTACTTTTTGGCCTCGGATATTCCCGCCTTTCTTCCCTACACCCGAAAGGTGTCTTTTTTGGGTGATGGTGAGGGCATCATCTTGACCCGTGATACGTGTTTAGTGATTAGTGCTAAGTCGGGGAGAACGAGGGAACCGAAAGTTGAAGAGTTTGCTTGGGGCGTCGAGGAAGCAGATAAGGGAAATTACTCTCATTACATGATTAAGGAGATTAAGGAACAAGCGCAAGTGCTTTCACATTTAGCAGAATATCCAAAGAGAGATATCGATGGTGTTGCAAAGCTCATTAGTGAATCGTCGAACATCCTTTTAACTGCCTGCGGAACCGCGTCAAACGCGGCTCTTGCGGCCACTTATTTATTCATCGACCTTGCGAAGCGTCACACCAATTTTGCCGTGGGGAGCGAATTTGGCATTTTAGAGAGCCTTTTGACGGAAAAATCTCTTTTAATTGCTGCTTCTCAATCAGGAGAAACAATGGATACGTTAGAGGCGGTTCGGCTGGCCAAGCGTCACAAGTCAAAAGTCGCTGCCTTAGTTAATGTCCCTGGTTCTTCCTTGACCAGGCTGGCAGATAAAACACTGCTTCTTGACTGCGGGCCAGAAAAAGCAGTCGTTTCTACCAAAGCCTACACTGCCAAGCTTGCTGTTTTTCTTTTGCTTGCAAATCAACTTGCCGGAAAACTTGAGCAAGGCAGAGGGCTCGTCAGAAGAGCCGCAAAAGGAATCGAGGAGATTTTTAAAGGAGGTTTGGAGGAAGAGATTAGGGGATTGGCAAGAGAGGTTAAAGAAGTTGAACACATTTATGTTATTGGCCGCGGGGTAAATTATCCCACTGCGCTTGAAGCGGCTTTAAAAATAAAAGAGGCGAGTTATATCCACGCCGAGGGATTTGCCGGTGGGGAGCTCAAACATGGTGTAATCGCCCTGATTGAAAAAGAAACTCCTTGCTTGGTTTTTGTGGCAAATGATGAAGCAAAAGCTTCGATTTTATCTAACGCTAAGGAGTTAAAATCTCGAGGCGGTTTTATCATCGGTGTTTCTCCAGAAAATAATGAGATTTTTGATGAGTGGGTCGAAGTTCCTGATGTAGGAATCGCTTCCCCAATTGTCAACATTCTCCCTGCCCAGTTATTGGCCTACTACCTTGCGCTTGAGCGAAGATTGGACCCTGATAAGCCCAGGAATTTAGCCAAATCCGTCACCGTTAAATAGCACTTGCGAAGTTAGAATTTGATTGTTATTCTTTAGGCAGTTAAAAACTAACCTCGAAAGAGGGGAGGAGAAAAACGTGTCCGTAACCACACGGCGGCGCAAATCTGTGCCGGTGGGCATTATTTCCCGCGTGGATGCATGCAGTCCCGGCTATCGTAAGGCTCTTCTGATCGCGGCCTTTGACTACTTTAAGCAGCGTCGCGAGGACTTCCTTGCGCTTCTTGGCGGACTTGTCGCATCACGACATTACTACGCGTTTCTGAAGCAGCAAATCGAATTTGCGTGGGCAGAGAATCTCAATCTCCCGCGTGAAGAGCGTGAGAAGAAGGCAGATGTTGTTGCGCGTATCGTCGAAGAGGTGCGCAGCACTATTGCCGAAGAGCTCGCCTCAGACTTCCCGATGTTTTTGGATGTGAGCGGAAGGCCTCTCAAGATTTATGTGGTCACCTCCCCCGCAACAAACTACGACGGTACAGTCGGTTGGGACATCGCAAAGCGTCTTTCGCGGCTTCGCCCCGACATTCAACCTTGGGGCGTTGCAGATGCTCGAATTAGGCTCAAAGGACTCAAGCGGCCCGATGGGACGCTTCAGGACTTCCGGGCTGCTCTTTCAGTGAAGGCTGCCTGGCGCTCGCTGTATTACTCCACAGCTCTTGACCGGCTGGTCCAAGACCTCGAGAAGCAAAGCTCACAGCCGCTTCCGGATCTTTGGGTTCCTGGTCCCGGTGCTGCGGTGGTCATTCGTCCCCCAGGCGAGATCGCCCGTGGGCGCGTGTCCATTCCTGGACTCCACCGTCTGCAGGAAATCACAACCGCCGAGAACCAGATCGGTGTTGGTGTGCTCGAGTTCTCAGGCGCTAAGATGCCTCATGTTACTATCGCGAGTTTCAAGGACCTCACCGCAAACGAGCGGTCCTTCATTCAGGTTGTCGAGGGCGCTTCGCAGCTCGAAGCGCAGGTAATTGGCGAGCTCAAGCAGTATCCGCAGACGATTGGCGAGCTCGATGATGCTCTTCGGTCTGATCGTGGTGCTATTCTTGACGTCATTCGTGAGCACAATGATGCCGGTCGTGAACCGAGGGTTATACTCGACGATACTGATAAGTACGACTTCGAGAAGCGTTGGATGCAAAAGAAACTCGTGTACCCTGTGCCGGATCTCTCAACGCTCACTATTGACTCGATGGTTTCCTTTAGTTGTATCCATGCTGGTTACAGGTCAACACAATACAGATGGTGGGAAGAGCGCGTGCCCGAGTTCATTCTTGAGCAGGACGCTCGATTCCTTATCGGCTGTGGGGACTACATCGCTGGTCTCAAGCACGACCTGCACCTGCGCGGTGAAATCATCGCGGGGCTCAACTATACCCAGCAGCAGAGATGGGCTGCAGAGCTTTTGGGCAATGTAATGCTTAAGGTTTTTCGTGTACGGATGGAACGGGCACTCTTGGCTCTTCAGTCGGACCCAGACGAAGCTAAGATTGCTGCCTTAGTTGAGGCGGCATTGATGGAATTTCTGTGGGAGCTTGGGAACCACGATCTTTGGCTTCGCAGCCTCGGCGTAGATCCAATCGCTTACTTTGAGCTGTATATCGTAGATTACCTGACGCAGGGTATTAAGGCATATCTGCATGGGCGGAAACTTCACTTTGATGGAGTGCATGATCTTGCAAGGCGTCATATCCACTACGGCAGCGAACACGTGCTTCCTTCAGGATTGCATCTCGGTATCAACCACCCGCAGATGGCACGGTCGCAGACCTCGTCGCTTCGGGCTCAGCAGGTCTTGGCTGCCCGCTCTAGCTGCCACATCTGTCAGGTCGGCAACTTCCACACGACTAAGGTCGTGGCGGAATGGAACCCTGAACTTGGAGAGCGCGTTGCGGTTGAGAACGGAAGCGTCCTTTCCGGAACGGAATTTGAGGCCGGGAAGCTGAAGGTCGTCGACACCGGCGTTACCTCACTTCGCGTCTTCTCTCAGAACGGACGGGTCTTCCAGTTCGAGACAGATTTCGCATTGCCTGATCGCTCAGAATTGCAGGTTTGTAGCGAAGAGGAGATCTTCCAGGCAGTCCGCCGTCTGGTGACTCCGTGATACCTCAGCATATCGCCAACACGTTAAGGATTTAGTATCTAAACAAAACAGCCCCGGCAATCACGTTATACGTGACTGTCGGGGCTTTATTTTTGTGTTTTTACAAAACTAGCGATCACAAGATCGCGTCCTATTTTCTTCTTCTCTCCAATTCTTCCATCAACTGCTTCCCAGGGATCCAATCTTTGGGTAAGTGTTGACTGATTAAAAGAAGAAGTAGGTCGTCAGGCGGTAGAGTTTCTGGTACCCCTTCTTCCTCGTCAATCAACGGTTCGTAAGGCTGGAACTCTCCCGGTTGCAGCAAGTGCGTCAGGAGAACTTCTATGACTTCGTACGGGAAGCGATTGCCAAAAAGGGTGTCGTACGCCACGCGCTTCTTTTCGGGAAGCCCGTTTTGGGTCCTTCTCCCACCTGGCGGACGCTTACGCGATAGGGGATCTAAGTGCTGTTTAGTTGGGTCGTTGGGGTCAAGCGGGCTTTTACGTCCCACTTGGACCCTTCCCGTCTGGAAGCGCCTTTGGTGTTGGTTCAAGATTTACTTCCTTAACAACAACAAAGACGATTGTTTTATCACCTTCGCCCTGCGTTTTTGTTGTCTCAACCCGAGCCTCAAGGACGGCGTTTGTTGGAACTAGTCCGTTGTTAATGAGTTCCGACAAAGGTGTGACAATCCTCTTTTCGAGGGTGCGTGAAAGCGGCCGGGCGCCGTAACGAAGGTCACCGAAACCTTCCTCGACTAAGAGTTGCTTAACTTCTTCCGTGTAGGTAAGAGCGAAGTTAGGTACAGTTGTTCCAGTAATCGCTGCATTCCTAATCCGCTCTGCTCTCTTTTCCAACTCTCTTTCTAGGATTAATCGGTATATTTTACTCGTGAAAAAGCGGAAAACAACCAGGCGGTCTATCCGGTTAAGGAACTCCGGTGCAAATTCACGTTCGGCCTTTTCTTTAACAATGGGGTAGATCCGCTCATTTACCGCTTCGATTTCTTCATCACCCATCTCGTCAAGACTTCGGCCATGACCAGGGCGGAACCCGATGCCCTTACCTTCCGCTTCTCGGAGAATTTCTTGTGCCCCCAAGTTACCGGTAAGAATGATGATTGAGCCGGTAAAGTCAACCTCTTCATTCAGGTTGTTCTTTATCTTGCCCTTATCAAAGATGGTTAGAAGAACATTAGCTAAAGTAGCCGCCGAGCCCCTCCAAGTTTTGGTAAGGATCGCCTTTTCTGCCTCGTCAAGAAGGACGACCCTTGGCGCTTTACCCCCAGTGAACTGAGGGGGAGTGTCGTGCCCGAGGTAAGAAGGGGGAGCACCAAGCAAAGTAGTTACGGCGTGTTCCAGCGAACCACTCATTAGTGTGCTATCAACCTTCAAGATATTGGGGAGCTCAATCTCTTCCAGCTTAAGCGGGACTCGGTGCAGTGCGCTTGCATGCACCGGGCAGACGGGGAATTTGGAAGGCTCGCTTGTTTGGAACTTACAAACCTGGAATTGCGGGCAACGGTAGGTTTTTCTTGGGTCAAAACACCCGGCTAGGACCTCCGCCGCATACGTCTTACCCGATCCGGTAGGACCATCAAAAAACAGGACGGCAATGGGATGGTCTGGATTATTCAATCCCGCGAAATAACGCTCCAGGGGGCGAGCTATTTCTCTGATCGCTCTGTCTTGACCAAACAGTTTGCTTTGTATCTCCTCTTCAATTAACTTTGCCGGCGATTTACTTAATTCTGGAGGCGGGGGGACAAGTTTTCTCTCCACCTACTTATCCCTTCCTTTCTTCCAGCCGTTTTCTTAAGGATTCAGCAAGCTGATCCTCGGGCCGTTTTTCTTTTGAAAGCTCGGTGGGTTGTTCTGGCGTTTGATTATCCACTGCCGGTTTTTCCGGAGTTGGTTCTACTTTTAACACTACGCACCAGGTCACCCCGTTTAAAACTAAGAAGCGGCGCTTCCAAGTTTGGGTAATGAGGTTTTTATCAATACTCCAAAGAGCATTGGCGTAGAAGCTTGCCGTGGCCACGGCTTCTGCGAAAGCAGTGTTATGGATAGGATTGGGACCCAATTCACCAAAATGGTCCATAAGAGCGCTTACCCTAAAGAAGAAAGCGAGCGATTTCTTAAATTCCTCGACACTTATCTTTTCATCTTCTGGTATCTCCTGTGCTGTTCCTTCCTGGTTAATCGCCCCGCCAAGGGTTATTTCTAACTCTTTGTCCGAAAGATCCAGAGGAGTGCTTTCTTTTGGCTTAAAACCAAGCGATTCGGAGTGAAGGCGAATTTTCCGGGAAAGGATTGCCCACCTTCGGTTCCAAACTTGTCGACCCTCTTTTGCTAGGCCTAAGCCAGGTATGGGGTTAGCGCGCAGATCAAAGCTGTGTAAAGTCCAATCTAAGAAAGGAATTTGCTTTCTTCTAGGTAATCTTTCATCGACTCCGATCCCAAGATAGACTATCTCCATTTCTTCCCCCTTCTTTTTGAGTCGGTTTTGACCGTGCCTGGAAAGAAGTTTAACACACAGCCTGTTAAAATTTAACCCGTGACCTCAAGTTTAAAAATTGGTGTTGGTGCGCAGACGCTTCTGGAACAAAGTGCTGGGATGACTTCTTATGCTTTTGGCCTCTTGAGCGAGATTCTGCGCCAAGATAAAAGCAACTTTTACGATTTTCTACTTTTCCGTAGTTTTCCTAAAAAACCCGAATATATGTTTGGGATGGGCAAGAATTTTTCTTACCGTTATCAAAGATTTTTTCCTTTCAGGTTATTCCACAAGCTTTACAAGTGGGAGATAGGTATTCCGTTGGATCTTTTTTTCGGTTCCCATGATCTTTATTTTTTTCCAAACTTTGTAATTTACCCTCACCTTGGAGGAAAAAACATCGTTGTTGTGCCTGATCTTACTTTTGAAAAAGTTCCCCAGTATGTGGATCGCCAGAATGTAGAATTTTTGAAAAAATTTGTTCCGCCCTCTGTGGCGAAAGCGGATCACATCGTTACTATTTCTAACTACACAAAGGGCGATTTGATCCAAACCTACAAAGTCCCAGACCGAAAAATTACGGTGGCTTATCCGGGGGTTGACCCAGTTAATTTCCGGCCGCGCGGATTGGAGGAGATCGCGGCAATTAAAAGAAAATACGCAATTGAAAAGCCCTTCATTCTTTACCTTGGGACGCTGGAGCCGCGCAAAAATATTCCCTCGATCTTGAAAGCTTACGCCGGTCTTAAAAATCGGCAGGAATACAGTTTGGTCTTGGCAGGAAAGAAAGGCTGGCTTTACGAGGAAATTTTCCAAACAGTCCGAAAGTTAGGGATCGAGAAAGAAGTAATCTTTACAGGCTACATTCCAGACGATGATCGTCCGATTTTGATGGCGGCGGCTCAGCTTTTCGTCTTTCCTTCATTTTTCGAGGGTTTTGGAATGCCGGTGGTCGAGGCGCAAGCCTGCGGGACGCCGGTTATTACCTCAAACACCACTTCTTTGCCGGAAGCGGTGGGGGAGGGGGCAATCTTAGTTGACCCAGAAAATACCAACGAACTTAAGGAAGCGATGGAAAAAATTCTTTCTTCTCCAAAAATTGCCAATCAACTTAAAGAAAAGGGATTACAAAATGCCCGCAGGTTTAATTGGGCGAGTTCGGCTCGCAAGGTGATTGAAATTTTTAATCGTTTGAGTAAGATGTAAACGATGAAAGTTCTAGTTACTGGCGGTGCTGGGTTTATTGGTAGTTGGATTGATCAGGTTCTTCTTAAAGAGAAGCATCATGTAACCGTTTTCGATAATCTTTCAACTGGGTTTTCTGATCAAGTGCCAGAGGGAGCAAAGTTAATTCAGGGCGATATTCGCAACAAAGACGAGCTTTTGAAAGCTTTGAAGGGACAAGATGCAGTTATCCATCTGGCGGCTAAGTCGATTGTTCCAGAATCAGTTAAAAATCCTCAAGAAACTTTCGATGTTAATTTAATTGGCGGACAGAATTTATTGGAAGCGATGAGAGAGCTTGGAATAAAAAAGATTGTTTACTCCTCATCGGCGGCTGTTTACGGAATACCTACAAGAGTACCTATTGAAGAAGATGATTCTAAATGGCCGATCAGCCCATATGGGGCTAGTAAGTTCGCTCTCGAGCAGATTTTATCCGCCTACCACAAAAACTACGGCTTTGACGTGGTCATGTTTCGTTACTTTAACCCCTTTGGTCCTGGTGAAAAGCACGACCCAGAAACCCACGCTGTACCAAACTTTATTAAAGCTACTTTGCAAGGAACTCCGATACCTCTTTATTGGAAAGGAGAGCAAGAGAGGGATTTCTTTTACGTGGGAGATATTGCTGAAGCTCACGTCATGGGTCTAGGGAAAACTGGATTTAGTTATTACAACCTTGGTTCAGGGAAAGCTATTAAGGTAATAGAGATAGTTAAGACGATCTTTGAAGTAACTGGGAAAAAGACGGGGATAGCTGATCTGGGGGAGCGTCCAGGCGACCCACCAATTTTAATGGCTGATATCTCCAAAGTTAAAAAGGAATTAGGTTGGGAACCTAAAACTAGTTTACGAGAAGGTCTAGAAAAGACAATTAGATTTTATAAAAAGATCGAGTGGTTTGAGAAGAATAAGGGTGTTATAATTTCCACGCGATGATGAAGACTAAGGACTTAAAAAAAGGTAAATATAAGGCCAGTCAAAAGAAGACGGTATTCTTAACTGGTATCGGTGGATTTATCGCCAGCCACACAGTCGAACATATCATAAAAAATACAGATTGGAATATTATCGGTGTTGATTCATTTCGCCATAAAGGTGATCCTCTTAGGGTAACTGATATTGAAACCTTTGATCCCAAACGTATCACCATTCATCACGCCGATTTGTCGGCACCTTTAGGGGAGAGGCTGGAAGCTAGAATCGGCCGGCCGGACTACATTATTAGCATGGCTTCAGAATCTCATGTCGATCGTTCGATTGAGTATCCGGTGCCGTTTATTCAAAATAACGTCAATCTGGTTCTCAATATGCTGGAATTTGCCCGCAAGGTAAAGCCGGAAATATTTATTCAGATTTCAACCGATGAGGTTTATGGGCCTGCCAAACCCGGACAGCTTCACGAAGAATGGTCGACAATCCTTCCTTCCAATCCTTATTCTGCTTCCAAAGCCGCCCAGGAAGCCATCGCGATTTCTTATTGGCGGACATACGGTGTTCCCGTAGTTATCACTAATACGATGAATAACTTTGGTGAGCGGCAGGACCCGGAAAAATTTATCCCAATGGTCGTTAAAAAAATTGTTCAGGGTGAAGTGGTACCTATCCACGGTACTCCCGGCAAAGTTGGTTCTAGGTTTTACTTGCACGCTCGCAATCACGCCGACGCGTTGATCTTTATTATCAAAAATTTACCACCTAAGAAGTACGGTCAGTCCGGAGTGGACCGACCGGATCGGTACAACGTCGTTGGAGAGCGAGAGATTAATAATTTGGAAATGGCTCAACTAATAGCTAAGTTTCTTGGCAAACCTCTCAAATACAAGTTGATTGACTTTCATTCTGCCAGACCCGGGCATGATCTACGCTATGCACTCGATGGCTTGAGGATGAGAGATCTGGGTTGGATTCCACCGGTTCCGCTCGAAGAATCTTTAAAGAAAACTGTTCAGTGGTCAATAGCCCCCGAAAATAAAGAGTGGCTAGTGTGATTTTTGAAAAAAAAGGCCGGTAAAGCAGATCTTTACCGGACCTTGGGCTAGCTCAGCGAATCCAAATCTGCCTTAACCATCATTTCAACCAGCTGGGGGAAACTGACCGTTGGTTTCCAGCCAAGAACTCGCTTGGCTTTGCTGGAGTCGCCAAGCAGAAGATCTACCTCGGCCGGGCGGAACAGGCTCCCGTCGATTCTCACGACTACCGCACCCGCTCGCTTGGTCACGCCGATTCGGCGCAATTCTTCATCTCGATCGTCCTCCGGTCCTTTTGGCGGTTCGATGTCCCAACCGATCGGCATCCCGGCGGCCTCAAAAGCGTTTTCGACGAATTCGATACCAGAGTGGGTTTCGCCGGTGGCGACGACATAATCATCCGGATCGGCTTGCTCAAGCATCAAATACATCGCTCGGACGTAGTCGCCGGATG
>Ga0209542_10001916_pt1 | contig 47944 bp, 49 predicted proteins | sample RifCSPhighO2_01_FD_184028 | JGI IMG/M metagenome (GOLD analysis project Ga0209542, IMG submission 184028) | Soil microbial communities from Rifle, Colorado - Rifle CSP2_plank highO2_0.1 (SPAdes) (version 2) | ecosystem: Environmental > Terrestrial > Deep subsurface > Rock core/Sediment ...
TATACGACGCCTGGAAGAAGGGCAGAAATAGCTACAAAGATTGTTAGTTACAATCTTTGGGCACGGCTACGAGCCATGCTGCATGGACTTTTCAATATGACCCTATGACCGGCTTTGTAGAAAATGTAGGTTAGCAGCCTTAGGTCAAACCTAATCCAATCAAATAGCGAACTGACAAGAGGGATGACTCCTCCGGAGAATGTCAGTTATTGCACTTCAGAATGAAAGATTTGAAGCTGCTAACCCGAATGATAATGAGACTTTCTACAGAGCCTCTGATAGATAGGGATTATAATGCAGAATTGACTGTCTGCGTCCCAGCACTAGCACCAGACTTTTTTGCAGCCTGTTGACGCATTCTTACTTCAGTAGCTCTCACCACAATCTCTAATTCAGCTTCAGTATTGCCTATAAAATGGTATTCCTTGTATAGTAACCACGGAATCCGCTTTTAAACCTTGTATAGAATATCCTTGATGTCATCCAGCACAATATCAGCTTCGGTTTCCTGGCCGCGGGTATTCCCATATCGTGCAAAGCAGGTCTTGATTCCAAGCTCTTGTGCCCCTTTGATGTCCCGCTGAGGCATGTCCCCTACCATCAGGCACTCTTCTGGCTGGACATTCAGTTTCTTAAGTGCAGCCATAAAAGGCAGCCTATGGGGCTTTAGTCTACCAGTATCCTCATAAGTAACAACAACGTCAAAGAAGTCAGCTATCTTCATCGAAGCGAGACGTAACCATGCCTTGAGCCTTGGCGCATCCGTAACAATGCCTAACTTCAGTCCTTTGCCCTTCAGCTGGAGAAGGGTATATTGGGTATGGGGGTATGGTTCCAAAAACCCAGTCCGCATCTTCCGATATGCTACAACCCCGTAAGCTAAGATCCGGTAATCGACCTTGCCGATTACCTTGATCAGAAATTTCTGGAATATCTTGGGATCTTCCATACCATGCTCGTCATACAACTCAAAAAGGATCTTAAGAGCAGCATCCTTCTTCACGTGAAGACCTGCATCGATCATAGAGTCGATTGCAGCCTCACAACTTAGTTTCTTCATCTTCATGAAATCGATGAGAGTGTTGTCCAAGTCGAAAAGAATCGCTTTGATCATGCTATGGAAGAAAATGGCTTCATTTAAATAACTTACTTGAATCAGACAAGGTATAGGCGGACTTAATCAACAACAATGGCGCACATTAACAAGAAACAGTGTATAGAAGAAAAAAGCCCAGGAGAAAAATCAAAGAGGGGGATTATTAACCTGGGCAAAGAGAATATCTCTTTACTACCATATAGTAGCACATATCTAGTATATAAATGTTTCTATTTTTTACTACTGAAAAGGTACATTTTTAGCTATCTGAGGATAAAGAAGTCTACGGGGATACATTTGGTCAAGGTCAGAACTGACTAATTGGATGTTCGCCTTTCCAGGACACGCCTTATTTTTATTGAAATGGTGATGGGGCAGGATATTGCTTGGATCCACACCATACTTCTGCTGGAGGTATGCAATCAACTCTTCCAGTTTTTTTCTCTGGATAGGCGTTAAAGTTACCTCGCCTCCCTCAGCATCAGTCAGCCTCCCTTCGCATTCAATGCCGATAGAGCCCCTATTATGGCCAGCGCAGTGGTTCGCCACCATATTTTCCTTCACGATCTGCACAACCTCTCCATCCATGTAGATGAAATAATGAGAACTTTTTGGGTTGTTTGCTAAGAAGAATTCCTGCTCTCCACCTGGCCCATTGGTTGATGATACTGAATCAGACAGATGATAGAGGATATTCCTGATGGAACCATTTGAACCAGCTACATGCCATCCTCCAGTCAGATGTATCCGATCAACTCCCGGCCAGGTGAATGCATCAACCTGAGGCCGTTCACCGATATCTGGCACTTTTATCCGTGTAAACAAGAGGAGATTTGTATAATCAGTTATGCCTGGATTTAATGAAGCTAAAAGCTGGGGAGGTATACCATAATGGGAGGCTATGCTGTTAAAGGTGTCTCCCTTCGCAACCGAATGAAACTGTAGCTTAGCTGGATTGCCTTGCCGAACAGGAGGCTGCGGTGGAGCAGCTTGTGCAACAGGTTCGGCAACCAATACGTAAATCCTCTGTCCAACTAAGATAGTATCTCCTCGAATACTGTTAATCTGCTTCAATTCATCGACAGTCATGCTAAATCGTTGGGCAATTCCGTATAAGGTATCTCCCTTATGTACCTCATACCATGCCTTAGTCCGCTGGATAGGTGGCTTATCGCCAGCTTTGGGTATCTTTAATACTATACCGGTCGGTAAAATACCTTGGGGATCAAGATTGTTTTCTCGAGCTATTAGCTCATAGGCTACATTAAACTTCCTGCCCAGGCCAGACAAAGTATCTCCACTTCTTGTTATGTACTCATTTTGACCAAGCGAATTGGTCGATGAGAACAGGATTAATAGGAAGGCAACTGCAAAAGAGAGTGGCGCCCGGTAGCGTGTTATGACATTCAGCATTCTTTGTTCATGTCCTATTTCAAGTCCATGTTTGCGGATTGCGTATTCTTTGCTTGCCACTTTGCTGATGATCGCCTTCCTGATAGTTTCCTCATTAGGTAAAAGCTCCCAGAAATACCCTATGTGCCCATGAGTAAGCAATACGAGTTCAGAACGCAGTACATCCCTAAGCTGCCTGAGCAAATCCCGCAATGCCAACAAGTAAGTGCTCAAATGCAGCATAGCAGGAGAATCCAGATCCCGGTGTGAACGCTCGGTAATGCGAGCTTCGAGAACTCTGTATAATTGCTTAACCTCTAATCGAATGTCCTCAACAAGATGGAGTTCCTCCCCGATAACAGCTTTAATTGAGTCAGTAGCGAAATTCCTCACGCGGAGTTCCTCAAGAGCAGTAAATCTTTTTTGCTCCAACGCTTCAGCCAGCTGTTCATACTCAGAAATTCTCCGCTCAAAACCCGGCATGGCCATATCCAATCCTCAACCTGAGTACTATAAATATGTTTTGGTAAAGTTTAAATAAACAGGGAAAAAAGGACGTTTTATGAAACAGGTTATCTTAGTAAGGCATGATCTTAAGCTCCCCAAAGGAAAGATGGCTGCGCAGGTGGCGCACGCTTCAGTAGGGGCAATGATAAAATCCCACAAGGACGATGTTTCTAGATGGCATTCAGAAGGCCAGAAGAAGATTGTGCTTAAAGTTGAGGATGAGGAGGAACTGCTCAGGTACAAGCAGCATGCAGAAGATGCTGGCTTAGTTACTTCCCTGATTACCGATGCCGGTCATACCGTAGTTGAGCCAGGAACCGTAACCTGTTTAGGTATTGGTCCCGACAAAGAGGAAAAGATTGACAAGGTAACGGGAAAATTGAAGATGGTGTGATAAGTTTTATAAAACAAAACGTAAAACTGCCTTCTGATGGGCCCATAGCTCAGCCTGGTTAGAGCGCTTGCCTCTTAAGCAAGATGCCGCGAGTTCGAATCTCGTTGGGCCCGTTTTTTAGTTAAGCTTATAAATGAGTTATATTTCTCTACTTATTAATGACAACAGAACTGCCCCTTTACAAACATCTGCGGGGATTGAGAAAGGGAAGAAGAATATCTCAAACTAAGATTGCAACACAAATTAGAGCTACGCAAAGTGCTGTCTCCATGTATGAAACAGGACAACAAGATGCATTGGGAGAGTCAAAGATAAGGGCTTATGCTGCAATAATGCATGTGGATATGGCAAAGTTTCCTGTTTTATCCGGTAAAGGGGCGTTATTTGAAGGGATAGATTTTTATCTGATTCGTTCAGAAACTATTTCTTATATCGGAAGGAAGGGAAGCACTGCAACTTTGGATGATGCATGCTTGGTGCCGACAGAAACCGTTGTCAGAGAAAGTTTTGCCCAAAGAAACCTTACAGGATACCTACGAAGAGTTTACGGTCAGTATAGAAGAAATAATGGATTGGGGCCTGTTCCGTTCCCAAGTGGACTTGAAAAAAAAGCACTAAAAATTCCTTTATATTAATATTAACTCTCCATCAGCTTCTGCAGGGTATCATACGCCCGGATCGCATCATCCTTCTTCAAGATGAGTGTCAGCTCAGAAAGTGTTGACACAATCTCAAACAGGTTGATATTCTCCCAAGCCAGCTTGCGTATGACTGAAAAGACCACACCGGGTGTATGGATAAAATCATCAGAGAAGCGCATAGTCAACGCAACCAAGTTGCTTTCCTTATTCAGTATTTTCTCTGATTTCAAAAACTGCAAGACCTTGTCCTTGTATTTCTCGTTCGTTACTATGCTAACTTCGAAATTGCCCAATATTATGTTCAACGTATCCCCTTTGTCGAAATCAACCATTTCATACAGAGATTTCAGCTTGGTAAGCAGGCCTGGCTTTCGCAGTACGCAGATATCGCAGATATTAGTCTTCATGATTATCTCAGACTTATAGTTAAAAGGCTTCACTCTGCTCTGCTCATCCTCAAGTTCATCAGAATACCTGCGCAAAGCCATCACAATCGCAGAATGCTTGACCTGTTTGTCCAGGTCTTTCTCTATGCCAGCCTTCATCTGCTCTGCAAGATTCCCATAACTGATGAGCTTATTGCCTAATGCTTCCTGCAAAAAAGGTCTTCCCTGGATAAAATGTTTTACAAGATGGCTAACGGTTACCATTTAAATTCCATTTTTTGTTGTAATCCAATAGACTGCGCTTTTTGTCTCCCGACAAAAAGCTGATTGGACAAGTCATGACGCCAAATCCCAAAATTTCCGTTCTACGGAAATTTTGTTGAGATTGTTGTTTTTACACCAAAAGTTTGTCAAATCTCTATTTTTACAATTTGTTACTATATGAACAGAACGTTTAAATAATATATAAGCCTTTTGGTTTAGGTATATGGACATTGCAATAATAGGCTATGGTAAGATGGGCCATACAATTGAGAAGGTTGCGGTAGAGAGAGGTCTCACCGTAACAGTCAAGATAGACCCTGCTGCTCCGGATGCAACCCACAAGGAGATTTCCAGAGAGGCATTGGAAGATGTGGATGTATGCATAGAATTCACCGCACCGGAAGTTGCAGTATCGAACATTAAGAAAATAGCAGAACTGAAGAAAGATATTGTGGTAGGAACTACCGGATGGTACGACCAGATGGCTGAAGTAAAGAGGATAGTGGAGCAGAACGACATCGGATTTATCTACTCCCCTAACTTTTCGATAGGTGTCAATATATTTTTCGAATCGATAAAACATATTTCAAAACTGATGAAAAACGTTGATGCGTACGGTGTTGCAATGACCGAGATCCACCACATTCATAAAAAAGATGCTCCTTCGGGGACTGCAAAGAAGATTGCAGAGATCATAAAAAAACATATAGGCAGGATAGATGATGTTGATATCAAGAGCATCAGAGAAGGAGAGGTCCCTGGCACACATACCGTCACCTTTGAGTCAGGTGCAGACAGGATCAAGCTTGAGCATGAGGCTAAAAACCGCGAGGGATTTGCAGAAGGTGCAGTCATCGCCGCTGAGTGGATAGTTGACAAGAATGGGTTCTTTACCATAGAAGATTTAATGAAAGACGTAATCGGGTGATACCATGGTTGGAGGAGTTTACACAGCAATAATTACCCCATTCAATAATGATGGGAGCATTGACGAACCAGCTTTGAAGAGATTGATAGACTTCAATATAAAAAACAATGTTTCGGGGATTGTACCGTGCGGGACTACCGGAGAATCTCCTACATTGGATCATGATGAACATGACCGGGTCATTGAGCTTACAATCAAGCAGGTCAATAAAAGAGTGCCGGTCATAGCAGGGACCGGCTCAAATGCAACTGCAGAAGCTATTAGGCTGACGAAGCACGCAGAGGAAGCAGGCGCTGACGGCTGCCTGCTGGTGAATCCTTACTATAACAAGCCAACGCAGAAAGGGTTGTATCTGCATTTCAAAGCCATAGCTGATGCGGTAGACTTTCCCTGCATAGTCTACAATATCAAGGGCAGGACCGGTGTAAATGTTAACACTGATACATTGATGAAGCTGGCGAATGACTGCAAGAATATCGTTGCAGTCAAGGAAGCTTCAGGGGACATGAACCAGATAAAAGATGTCCTTGCGCAAAGGCCAGAAGGATTCTCAGTGCTGTCCGGTGATGATGGAATCACATTGGAAGTGATCAAAAATGGCGGCCAGGGAGTTATCTCAGTTGCAGCTAACATAGTTCCAGACAGGATGTCAGCGATGGTTAAAGCAGCTTTAGAGGGGGATATGGAAGAAGCAGAAAAGCTAAACGCTGAATTGGCGCCATTGTTTGAAGTGGAATTCATAGAAACAAATCCTATCCCCATAAAAGCAGCGTTAGCCATGAAAGGCATGTGCAAGGAAGTCTACCGGCTGCCGATGTGTGAAATGGAACCTGCCCATAAGGCTAAACTAAAGCAGGTTTTGAAAGACCTGAAATTTCTGTAGGAAAATTTATAAAGAATCCATCCGTAAGTTAACGAGGTGATTGCTATGCCAGTGGTAGAAATCAAGATGTGGTCAGGAAGATCAGATGACCAGAAAGCAGAGATAATCAAGGATATAACAAAAGTGTTCGAAAAGCAAGGAGTCCCCAAAGACCAGACAACAGTAATAATTTATGATATTGACAAGAAGAATTGGGGCATAAATGGGAAACAGGCATCCCAGCAGTAACCAAAAATTTCTTGGAGAGAAATTTTTGATGATATTGATTTAAAAAATGAACCTAAACATTCCGACAAAAGCCGTAAGGGAAGCATTGAAGAAATTTCCGACACCGTTTCATCTTTACGATGAAGCTCAGATTAGAGAAAACGCCAGGCGATTCAAGAAAGCATTCTCTATCTTACCTGGATTCAAGGAATTCTTTGCAGTAAAAGGATTACCTAATCCATACATCCTGAAGATTCTCAAGGAAGAAGGCTTTGGTACAGATTGCAGTTCATTGCCTGAACTCATATTATCAGAGAAAGTAGGCATCAGAGGAGAGAATATCATGTTTTCTTCCAATGATACACCAGCAAAAGAATATGTAAAAGCCAAAGAGCTGGGATCAATCATCAACCTTGACGACATTTCCCATATTGAATTCCTGGAAAAAAATGCAGGCTTGCCTGATTTGATCAGCTTTAGATACAATCCAGGCCCAGCAAGAAAGGGGAATGTAATCATAGGTGACCCAAAAGAAGCTAAGTATGGTTTGACCAGGAAGCAGCTGATAGAAGCATACAAAATTTGCAAGCAGAAAGGTGTGACAAGATTCGGGCTACACACCATGGTTGTATCTAACGAGCTTAAGGAAGAGTATTTCATAGAAACCGCTAAGATGCTCTTTGAGTTAGCGGTAGAAATAAACAAAGAAATAGGAATAAAGTTGGAATTTGTAAACTTGGGAGGGGGCATTGGCATCCCGTACAAGCCAGAAGAAAGGCCAGTTTCCTATGAAAAGATAGCCAAAGGAATACAAAAACTGTACCAAAGCCTTATTGAAAAGAATAACTTAGCTCCCCTAAAGATATTCATGGAATGCGGCAGAGTCATAACAGGACCCTATGGCTGGTTAGTCACAAAAGTAATCCATATGAAGCATACATACAAAGATTATGTCGGCGTAGATGCTAATATGGCAAATCTAATGCGACCTGCTATGTATGGTGCATATCACCATATCACCGTATTGGGAAAAGAAGACAAAAAGCCGATTCATGTCTATGACGTTACTGGCTCATTGTGCGAAAACAACGACAAGTTTGCAATAGACCGAAAACTGCCTGTAATCGAAATAGGAGATCTTATGCTAATCCACAACACAGGGGCACATGGGCATGCGATGGGCTTCAACTACAATGGCAAGCTAAGGTCATCAGAAATCCTGCTGAGAGAAAATGGGTCCTTGCAGCTAATCAGGAGAGCAGAAACAGTGGAAGATTATTTTGCTACGTTGGATTTTAATAAGCTGAAGTAGGTTGATCTGAATTCTGTCATAACTGTAGAGTGATTATTAGAAAGAAAGATTATTAAAGTTATATTGCTTCTCAATTAGGATGGCCACTCTTGTAAGCAGATTACGGAAACTACAAAAAGAAAAATTAAAGTTCAATGTACTAAAAAGGAAACAAAGAGAAGTTATAGCTGAATACCAAGACCATCCATTAGTGGCTGAAGCTATGGCCAGCAATCCCGTTGTATTTTTAGAACATGTACTTGATTTATATGAAGAACAATGGACCTCATTTAAGCCGCTTATTCCCCACAGAAAAAATAAAAGATACAATGCAGAGGTACGGGATATCAGTAAGATTTTTGATTCAGCAGAGGGCTTCAGGACTGAAGGAGTCATAGCAAGTGATAACCCTCTCGAACCTGCAGCAGGGTATAGCGCCATCATGGGAATGGTATGGCAAGGTATAGCATATGGTACTGGGGGGATTTAGAGCAACTAAAAGCGTATGTGATTTCCACCACCATCGCTGCAGGATTGGTGGGATTGGTGAGGGGTGGGATCCGTGCTGTTGAAAAGTTCAAAAAAAGGCAGTTGACGTATACAAATGCGAAATGGCTTTACACCATTTTCAAAAATTTATACGGGCAGCGTCAGCCATTGGTTGCCACCTTAAGAAATCTTGAGAAGACTATTGAAAAGGGGACTAATTTAGATAGAGCAATGAGGGAAGAGATTGATCATTATAGAATCAATCCATTTTTCGAAGATGAAAGTCCAGGATATACAAGGGAATTTATGCAGAAACTGTGGGAAGAAAAATGGGAGCATCGATTTACATACTTTTCCAGGTTCTTTGGAGCAGTATGGCCGAGGAAGAAGGATAGGGAGTATAATGAAAGAATAAAAAAAGCAGAAAAGATCATTCCTCAGATGTTTGGGTTCAGTACAGAAGGTTTGTTGTCCACAGATAGTCCAATCGGTGCAACCGCAAGGTATGTATTGGGAGTTATGGCACTTGGTAAAGGGATTGAACTTGCACTACCTTCATTGGACATTGACTTAGGACCTGAAGGTGAACAGGTTTTTAGTGATGTGGTAAACATAACAAAAACAATCGCAGCGATGATGGGTGTTTATAAAGGGGCTCAAAATGCTCTCCAAAAGTATAACCTAAGAATTGAAGCATCCCATCAGGCAGAATGGCTGTCAGAAACATATGCCCGATTGTTCCATAATTAAATTTTAAACCTCTCAGGGAGTATCTTATAAAACTTTGAAAAGTCCAAAGCCTTGCCATCAACTGTTAAAAAAGTAGTATTCTGATTAAATTCCGTAAGCCCAATTATGTTAAGCTCCTGTTCAAAAGGTTTCAGAGCATCTTTAATCCGCGCATAATCAATCTCTTCAATTTTCTTGCATGCGGCTCCCTTTCCACAAATATGATCATGGGCATACGGAACATAAATAGTCCCCTCCTGCATATCAGGCCCTAATTCCTCATCAACTTCGTCACCTAAAGTGATTATAGAACCGCCAGCCATGAAAAGCCCCGCATTCAATGGGATGTTCTTCAAAGTGACTATGTTACCAGCACGTTGGCCCCATCCAAGGCGAGCACCAGCCTTGCCTTTGATCAGTATTGATGCACCATGATTCACCTGGCCTGCTCCTTCATCAGCAACGCCATCTACAATGCCCATTCCTTGTAATGCATTGTTCATGAAGCTTCTGCCTGCGCACCCATGCACATGATGAACCATGTCTACATCAGCAGAATGGCTTCCGTAAAATGATCCGACATCTCCTTCCGTAACTACTCGTCCCAGCGTCCATCCCTTGCCTAAGGTGTACGATCTTCCGATGCCAGCGCATAGATTATAAACCCCTAATGGATTTTTGATGCTTAATTTCTCATTGTTCTGGCCCAAAGCATCGATGATCTCGGCAACAATGAACTGCAGCATAAAAGGAGTCTTAGGAGTGACTGAATGATACATGTCACGGGAGATGCGCCGCATTCCATCATGCAGCTTCACGCCAAACTGCTTTTCAGTCTTTTCCTTGATTGCCAAAAACGCTTCTTGGAATTTGGAAGGTGTCTCCGTCACACCATTCATGTCCCTTATCTCATTTAGATCTAACGCAGCTTCAGTCATGCAGGAAACACCCTCACAATACCTTTTCCAGGGAGATCCCGGTCTTCAGTTGCGCCAACACTATTCAAAGCTGCAATGTCAGTTGCCACGGCAAAGAATTCATCCTTAGGGTTATACCCCACCATAGCAGGCCTTAATCCAAAATCATCCTTCACAAAAGCAATACCCTCAGGTGTTGCCAACAAAAATGAATAAGGACCGTCTCCTTTAGCCACAAAATCTTTGCATGCCTGTTCTAGTGAAAATCCCCTGCTGAGCTTCTCTCCCACAAAAGCAGCAATGACCTCTGAATCAGTGGGCGCAAAGAAAGGAAACCCCATAACCTGCAGGCGTCTCTTCAATAGGGGAGCATTGGTCACTTCCCCATTATGCACCACAGTCGCATCAGGTATTGATGAAGTGCAAAAAGGATGGGCAGTTACCGGATTTACGACGCTCATGGTTGCAGTCCTGACATGGCCTAATCCAAATAAGATGTCTTTCTCAGACCTCACATCATGCAAATGCACCACATTCTCAACAGTGCCAATATCTTTTATAACATCAACATGATTTCCATGGCTGATAAGTGTCAAATGAGATATTTTACTCAACTCATCTAATGCCGCTGAAACTGTATCAGCATTGCTTTCGACTGAATACTCCACAATCCTATAACCCAATTCATACACCGATGGCGTCTTATCAGTCAAATGAAGCGTGCTATTGCAATGCCTCTTCAGGATGCCCTCAACAGCTGCAAGATCAGAGTTCATTAACCTTAGCTTGAGCTTATAGCTATCAGATTTCTTCCTATAAAATGCAAATCCTGCTGAATCAGGGCCCCTGACCTGCTGTGCTTCCAGCATTTGGATTATAAGCGAGCTGACGGGCAGAGGCTCTTCTATACCATCTCTGATTGCTTTAAGTTTCCGGGGAGAAGGGATTATTGCAGCGATGCCGCATCCACCATGATCCAAAGCATTGGTTAAATGCTCTACCACATTGATGCCAGGCATGGGTATGCCTGTAGTGGCATGTATTGATGAATTAGTCGTCCGTAATTCAGTTATGGTACTACTGTTTCCCTTGAAATGGCCATTTGCAGCATACAATAATTCCAGTGCTTCCTTTATCTTAAGGAAATACGCAACTATCCTGTTTGATGCCTCTTCCAAATCCATATATCCCCTCTCCTTTGTCCGAGGCAAGTTTGCTGTTATGTTTTCAGGGCACTTGCCAGTATGGCAGCTGAAGCAGCTGATGCATCCTAAACCAAGCTCTATGGCTGTTCCTATGGCAACCATATTTGCCCCTAAGCAAAGTGCAGTGTAGATATCAGTTGGCTTTGTAATGCCCCCTGCCGCAATAAGCGTGACTTCCTCATAGTCAACAGTCCGATCCATCCTCCGTAGATGTTGAAACAGCTGTGAGGCCATGGCATCTACGCCCCTCCGAGCTTCCACAATGGCAGGCATGGTCTGGATTCCCATATATGCTTGTGCAATTTCAGGAGAAGCGCCAGTGCCTGCAGACATTCCATCGACTGTAACAAAATCAGCTATCCGTGATGCAATGATAGCATCATGATAAGCGTCTGTAGCGGCAATTTTAACTCCGATAGGAATTTTTCCGCCAGTGACTACTCTTAATTCCTGTATCTTGGCAAAAAGATCCTCTGGACCAACTATATCGATATGCCTAGCAGGCGAATACGCAGGCACTCCCTGAGGAATCCTTCTCAGTGCGGCAATTTCCTTCGTCACTTTCTCAGCAGGCAGCTGTCCGCCGATGCCTGGCTTGGCCCCCTGCCCGATCTTTATCTCAATGGCATCCACATTCAATAAATTCTTTTGAGTGACATTGAACCTGCCGGAAGCAACCTGGGTCATAAGGTAATACTTCCTGTCAGAGATTTCATGCGGCAATACACCACCTTCACCAGTGTTGTATAATAATTTGAGATTGTGTTTGGTAGCTAAGGTATTGAGTGCCCGATGGATGGCAAGCTTTGAATTCATGGAAAGGGATCCATAGCTCATGCCAGAGATCATAACTGGTAGGTCAACGGAAATTGGCTCAGAATATCGCCCCCCAAATGTCTGCCTAAGATTTACCGGTTCCTTATGAACATCGATAGGCGGCTTGGTTAGCTGTGCACATGCGCATGACACATCATCCCAGGGGTCTTTGACAGGCCCTGAATAGGACGTCACCTTCAGCTTGTCGCCGGTAATAAAGTCTTCAAACCACTTCCGTTTATCCTGTGCTGCTTTTATGTTATCCAAAGACATTTTCGGTCGTTTAGATTATAATAATGATTTGTTTATATATCTTTTTTAGGATATATGTCCTGAATTATAGAAAAATTTATATGTAATGACCTATTTTAAGCCATAAAGGTGATGCATATGAGGTCATTGGATGCGCAAGAAAAAAAAATAATAACTGAATTGATCAAGGATCCAAGAAGCAGTGATAACAAGATTGGTAAAAACAGCAGGGTCCCTATCCGAACGGTGAGCAGAAAAAGGAATAGGTTGGAGGAAGAGGGGCTCATATCATATTATACGAACGTGAATATGGGGTCAAAAGGCACCGGAAGGTTTGGCGCAAGGCAGCTATATCTCATCAAGTTCCGCTTAGGGATTACCCGTGAGCAGATGATCAAGGAGATTAAAGAAGAAAAGATGGTTAAGCTGACCTATGGAAGGTATATATACGAAAGCTTTTTGGGTGAGATAGAAGGTCACGTCGCATTAGCCCTCATTTTAGAAGGAAGAAGCAGCGAGAATATTGTGGAGCACTTTAACCGGGATGTCATACCCAGTCTCAGGAAGAATCATGGAAAAAACTCAATAGAAGAGGTATCGACGATGCGGCTGAGCGAACAGATACGGTTGTTCCATAACTATCTTCCGATGGTCAATATGGAACGAGGCTACATGAAGAAAGACTGGCTGAATGACCTTATCTTTGTTGAGTAAGCTCTGCTGGCAGGGGGAATACATAATTCTCTTTGGTCTTTTCAAAAATCTCTGTCTTTGCAGCAGGATATCTCTCCTGTATTTGGGTAATTATCTCCTGCACTAAAGATTCCGGCGCAGAAGCACCAGAAGTTATGCCTAAAACTGAACAGTTCTTTAGCCATTCATCCTTAACAGATGAGTAATCATCAACCAAATAAGATTTTGCTCCTGCTGTTTCTGCGGTCTGAACCAATCTGTTCGAGTTAGAGCTCGTCTCTGAACCTATGACCAAAACAACATCACATTTTTTAGCGATTTCTTTTACTGCTCTTTGTCTGTTGGTAGTGGCATAGCAGATGTCTGACTGGCCCGGTAAGTGAACTTTGGGATATCTTTCTTTAATCTTTTTCAGTATATCCTTTGTCTCATCAATTGATAAGGTTGTCTGTGTCAAGACCGCAATCTTGTCGCTTTGGATGGTTAAGTTTTTGACATCCTCGACTTTTTCGACTAGCTGCATTGGCGCATTGCCCATAGTGCCAATCACTTCCTGATGACCAGCATGCCCAACCAGAATGATAGAGTATCCTTTTGTATGGAATTGTATAGCCTGCTCATGAACCTTAATTACCAGTGGGCAGACTGCATCGATAATCTGCAACCCCTTTTCTTGGGCCTGTCTAAATATCTTAGGATCTGTGCCGTGAGCGCTCAGGATCACTTTGCATCCTAAGGGGATTTGAGTAATGTCTTCCACAAAGATAACCCCTTTCTTTTCAAAAGATTTAACCACATGGATGTTGTGCACAATGTGGTGCCTCACATATAAGGGTGGTCCATACAATGCCAAAGCCTTGTCCACAATCTGCACAGCTCTATCCACACCAGCGCAAAACCCTCTAGGCTTAGCTAAAATAATCTTTTGAACCATAGTGCGTAAGGAACAACAGCATTCTTTTAAAGATTTTGTTAAAGCACCAATCAAAAGGTATAAAAAGGATTTCAACCAAACCAAGAAAATGACTCCTAATCCATTCGAAGATGCTAAGAAGTTTATCAGTGAGGCAGCAGACACTCTAAAAATTGAGCCATGGATCAAAGAGGTATTGCTCACTACCCATCGCGAGCTGCACGTAAATTTCCCTGTGGAGATGGATGATGGTTCGGTAAGGAATTTTGTGGGGTACCGAGTGCAGCATAATCACATGAGAGGGCCATTTAAAGGCGGCATAAGGTATCACTGGCAGGTTAATTTGGATGAGATCCGGGCATTGGCTGCCTGGATGACGATTAAATGCGCTGTAGTTGACATCCCTTTTGGAGGAGCAAAAGGAGGCGTTGTCTGCAACCCCAAAGACCTGTCAGAAAAAGAATTAGAACGGATGACCAAAGGATTCATACAACGCATCGGTCCCTTGATTGGCCCTGCAATTGACATTCCTGCCCCGGATGTATACACAAACGCTAAGATCATGCAGTGGATGGTAGAGGAATACAACCGGTGCAGCAGAAGGACAGAATTAGCGATTGTAACCGGAAAACCATTGGATAAGGGTGGTTCTGAAGGAAGGGAAGAAGCAACAGCCAAAGGTGGTTTTTTTGTCCTTGAAAAGATTCTCCAGGAAGATTATGCCCCTGGACTTGGAAAACTTCCTAACAAAATCGTTGCAGTCCAGGGAATGGGAAATGTAGGAGGCACTCTTGCTAAATTCATCTACGAAACAGGAGGCAAGGTCATTGCAGTATCTGATTCTCAAGGTGCGATTGTTAATCATAAAGGTCTTGATATCCCCAAGGTAATGAAGCACAAGGAACACAATGGCTCAGTGCTGGACTTTCCTGGTGCAATGAATATAACTAATGAGGAACTGCTAGAATTGCCCTGTGACATTCTGGTACCTTCAGCTTTAGAAGATGTTATCCATCGCCAGAACGCTGAAAGGATTAAAGCAAAAATGATTCTGGAGATGGCCAATGGTCCGGTGACAGCCGAGGCATCTGTGATCCTTAAGAAAAAAGGTGTTGTGATTATTCCTGATATACTGGCAAATGCAGGCGGCGTTACAGTCTCCTATTTTGAGTGGCTGCAGAATCTAAAAAAAGAGCACTGGACTAAGATAGAAGTTAATTCAAAATTGAGAGATATCATGTACAAAAGCATATCAGCAGTGCTGCAAACAGCAAGAAAGTTTAACACAGATCTCCAAAAAGCATCCTATTTGATTGCAGTTAAGCGCATTGCAGAAAAAGCTCGCTCAGAACTGCATGAATCACATTGTTACACTGCCTATTTCTAAAATTTCCAGTACTCTTCCAGATTGTCTTTTAAGGTTCTAAAATTCGATTCAAATTCTTCAGCAACTAATTTTCCGCTCTTAGTTGCAGATTCACTTGATTGCAGAGTTTTTCCATTAATCCCGCTTAAGAAAGCATTGACTGACTTTGCAAGCCATTCTGGATTATAGCCCCCTTCCAGCACCGCAAACACGTTTTGAAAATTTTTCCGGAGCAGTATACCGGTCTGGTGATACGCATGGATGCTGAATTGCAGCTCTCCCAATGGATCATTTTGATGCGAATCAAAACCAGCACTTACGCATACATAATCTGGTTTGAATTGGTCTGTGGCAATAGTTACAAAACAATCAAGCGCCTTTAGATACACATCATCACCAGCGCCAGCAGGTAATGGCATAGGTATGTTGAATCCTTTTCCTTCACCAGCTCCAATCTCCTGGACAGATCCATTGCCGGGATAAAAAGGAAACTGATGAGTAGAGAAATACAACACTCTATCTGAATCATAGAAAATGTCTGCAGTGCCATTTCCATAGTGGCAGTCAAAGTCAACAATAAAGACTTTTTTTCCTTTATTGACTAAGTTTTTAACTGCCAGGGCAGCATTATTGAACAGGCAGAATCCCATAGGTTTTGTTGCATTCGCATGATGTCCCGGAGGCCTGACCAAGGCAAAATTGTTTTCTTTAGATGCCTGAACCACAGCCCCTACTGCAGCACACGCTGCCCTATAACTGCCAGGAGAGGTTAAAGTATCAGGATCTAAGGGAATTGAAGAAATACAAGCTTGGCGTATAATCTTTTGATACTCTTTTGAATAGATCAGTTCTAAATAAGGTTCCCCATCTAAAAGTTTAGAGTTTGTAAGAGTGAGATTATCAAATCGATGCCGATTTTCAGGGTGATTGCCTGTTTCGTGCTCCAAAAAGACTTTGTTGAACAGCAGCTCCATAGAATAATGAAACGTACCTGATTATTTATAGCTTGCGAAAATGCATAAAAAGATTTATAAATGTCTTGCCTCAACATGGATATCATGAAAATTGAAGCAAGCAATAGGGTAAAAAGCATCGGCAGCTATGCATTTGCAGATGTTGACAACGAAGTTGCAAAATTAAAGAAAGCAGGCATCACTCCCATTGATTTTGGTGTCGGTGACCCGAAGGATCCAACCCCGGGAAACATTAGGAACTACTGTAAGCGCGCAATTGACAAGAGAAAAGATGCAGGCTATCCCAGCTATATTGGAGACCCTGAATTTAGAAATACAATTGCCAAATGGACCAAAGAACGATTTAATGTTACGCTAGACCCTGAAAAAGAAATAACCTCAACCATTGGAGCCAAAGAAGGAGTTTTCAATTTCCATGAGGGAATTATCAACCCTGGCGATTATGTGATAATGCCTAATCCAGGCTATCCTCCGTATGAAAGAGGCACTTTGTTTGCTGAAGGCCATTCATTCCATTATCCATTGTTGAAAGAGAATGGCTTTTTGCCTGACCTGGAAAAGATCCCAAAAGATATCTTAAAAAAATCAAAGCTGATGTGGATTAACTATCCCAATAATCCAACCGGAGCGACAATCCCCAAAGAAAAATTAAGGGAGATTGTTGATTTTGGCAGGGACAATGAGATCATCATAGGGTCAGATGAATGCTATTCAGAGATCTACTTTGATGAGAAACCAGTCTCAATACTCGAGATTACCAAGGAAAATGTGTTTGTGGTCCAAAGCATGTCCAAACGGTCAGCCATGACTACCTACAGAGTTGGTTGGTTGGCAGGAGATGAAAGGATAGTTGATATTTTCAAGAAAGTGAAGACCAATATAGACTCTGGAACACCCACATTCATCCAGGATGCCGCAGCTGCTGCATTGTTGGATGAGAAGCATGTGGAGGAATTCAGGGCTTCCTATAAGAAAAAAAGAGATATAATTAGCCAAGCATTAATTGATGCAGGTATGGAGGATTCTAAACCTTCTGCAACATTGTATATCTGGCAGAAAACGCCAAAAAGAATAAATGGAGCAGAATTTGCGAAAAGATTGCTGGCTAAGGATATTGCGCTCGTCACAACCCCTGGCGCTTGGATATCGAAGCAGGTCGGTGGAATTAACCCCGGAGAGAATTTTGTGAGATTTGCCTTAGTTCCTTCGATAGCAGAATGTAAGGTTGCAGCAGAAAGAATAAGAAAAATAATTAAGCCGGCATTCTAGCTACTTCTGCAAGCAGTCTATCTGCAGTGGTGTTATCCTTGATGAGGTTGTCCCTTCCACAGTAAGGGCACATGAGGCGAGCATGCGATCCAATCCTAAAGGAAAAATGATACCTGCAGTTAGTGCAGATTAATTTTACCCGCGATGGTTTCAGAATTGGCTTAGGCTCATTCTTCAAAGGTAGTGGCGTATAGCAACTGTTGCAGACCTGCTGCAATCCATCATGCGAATAGCGTATCTGCAGCACCTTCCGATGGCACTTCGAACACAGATATTTTTTTGAAAAAAACATGGTCTCACTTCTTGTTCCCGAAATAGAAAAACTTTGAAACCGACACTTCTTCAGGCGTGTAGTCACCATATCTCGGTCTTGATACCGGCTCTTCTGTCTTGAGAACTGCTTGTTTCTCTGGCTCAGCCCTGGCTGGTTCTACCCTAACCGATGGAGCCTGCGCTGGTGCTGGACGATGTGCAACTTGGCTTGCGATTACCTGCAGCGCTGCCTGTATCTTGGCAAACCCATCCATCATATGCTTATTCTGCATCTCCAACAAAAGTTCAATTTTTTTCTCAAACATCTCATTATTCATATTACTCATAATAGTGTCCATAGTCTCACTCCGAAAAATTTTGTTTGATGAAGTCTGACATCATTGTGTTTCCTGCGAGGCTGTATGCTTCAAGCGCTTTGGAGATTTGTTCCTCTCGTAAGCAGGTATCCCCTAACTGATTCAGGTGTTCCGGCGAGGCTGCCAGCTCAAATGCTTTGAGGGCATACGCATACTCCTTTTGTTCTATGCATTTGCTTCCAAGCTCAATGAATCGTTCCTTGTCCTTTATGCTCGAAAAGATCTCAAATGCATAGTCGAATTTGAACTTGCTGACGCACTGGTCACCAATCTCCTTCAACCGAGCTACATCTCCTATCGCAATGAAAGACTTGATTGCATGGCCGATTCGTCCTTCCTCAAGCATCTTTTTGCCCAGGCGAAGCAAGGAATCATGATCCTCTCCCAGCCGATAGACCTCAATGCAGTTTTCATACTGCGCAATTGATTCATAGTCATTTCCAACCTGGCGCAGCTTGTCTTTGGCGCCGGCAAGTACAAATGATTTAACCGCATCATTGAGGTTTCCTTTACGCTCATATTCCTCTCCCAAAACTATAAGCAAGGCATGCTTTATCTCGGGGCTGAACATGGACAGGTCAAGATTTGCCAGGCCTTTCTTCATGAGTGAAGGGACTATCTTCTGGAATTTATTGAGGTCCTGCTTGGGTGGCGTTAACTCATTCTCAACGATGTTGTTGACCATCTTTTGTACGATATCCATAATCTCACCTATACCAGGTCTATGCCCAGTTCAGGGCTTACAGTGTTCCTCACTGAACTCTGTTGTTTGCCCAGGATCCATGGAGACTTTACTCCAGTTATGATAGTCATGACGCAGATTTTTCCTCTCATGCTGTCGTTTACGCGGGCTCCCCAGATGACGTTTGCATCAGGGTCCATTGTCTCAGTGACCAATTCACCTATTCCAGCGACCTCATCAAGCGTCATGTCAGGGCCCCCTTCTATGTGGATGAGGGCTCCTTCTGCTCCTTTGTAGCTTATGTCCAGAAGCGGATTTGACAATGCTCCCTTTGCAGCTTCCTGGACTCTGTTAGCAGTATCTGAAACGCCCACACCAATGGCAGCTACGCCTCCTCCTTTCATTATGGCTCTGACATCAGCAAAATCGAGGTTGACCAAGCTGGGCACTGAAATAGTTTCTACAATGCCTCTGATCATGGTTGCAATAAGCTCATTTGCCACAGCAAAAGCCTGCTGTACTGGCAGATTTCCTGCTATGTTGACCAATCGGTTATTATCTATGACAATGACTGTATCAGAAACCTGGCGAAGCTGCTGCAATCCAAATTCTGCGCGATCGACTCTTGCCCGCTCTATCTTGAATGGCATGGTAACTGTTGATATGACTATTGCTCCATGTTCACGAGCAATCTGAGCTACAACCGGTGCAGCGCCTGTTCCTGTGCCGCCGCCCATTCCAGCGCATACAAAGACCATGTCTGACCCTCTAAGGACTTCTTTGATCTCGCTTGCAGTCTCTCTGGCTGCCTCTGAACCCTTTGCAGGGAAGCCCCCGCATCCTAGTCCTCTAGTAAGGCTTCTGCCGATGAGGAATTTAGTATCAGCTTCTGTTATGTCCAGATGCTGTTGATCAGTATTACAGGCTATGATCTCAGCTCCTTTGATTCCCTTCTTATAGAGCCAGCTGACCATATTATTGCCGGAACCTCCTACCCCAATCACCTTTATGTTCGCGTGACCGATCTGGTCTGATTCGTTGAATTGCATGTTTTCACCTCTTAGTTTCTGAGGTCACTATATTCGCAAGAGATAGTTGCCTCACCATAGACACTTTCTTTAGTTTCTATCGGAAGGCTATTTCATGCAGTAACTTATATTTAAATGTTACGTTTTTGGTAAACTAGTGTACAAATTTGTATATTAAGATAGGCTAATAAATTGAAAACGGGAAATATGATTGGGCTTGTCTTTTAGGTATTGAAAGTTCAAAGGTTATCGTCGGATTAGGGAATTAGATTATCGTCGGTGCTGGATACCTGGATAGTACTTTAGTGCTAAATTATGTTCGCCATGAATCTCTAAAAGTTCAGCAATTTTCATCCCAGCTACTGGATATTGATCTGCAGTTCTTGCACACAGTTCTACAAAATCCTGATGATGGCCCATTTTTTCATGCAAAAGCGCCATCATAACTTTATTTTCAATTGCCGCTGTTGCACTAAGAGGCAGCCTCTGAGCAAGAATCGTCAAATCCAAAGCGGATTGGTAGGATTTTTTTTTCTCACACCTGGCTATATGATTCTGGAGTGCTGAGTAAATAAGGTCAACCGGGTTTTTAGTGTTATATCGTGGCAATAGCTTAGCAGTTACCCCCGCTTCAAAAACAGCGGATTCCGCTAATTGCTGAGCAACAGAATCAGCATACTCTTCCGATTGTGCAGTAGCAACATATCTCTTTAATGCAATGTCAAATAACATCATTCCTGCATCAAGATGATTTAGAACATGATTTCTAAATTCTATGAGGACAGGTTGAGCTTCGTCAAATCTGCCTAATTCATACAGTACCCTTCCTTTTTGTAACAATATATTTTCCCTTTGCCCAGCACTAAAATGGTCCCTCAATCTAGGGTCAAATGTTGCCAAAAGATCCAATTTGGCATCGGGATCCATCTCGAGATATCTGATAGCTGAATCCAATGATTTCTTGCCTTCTGGTAAAATAGATTCCCAATCTGCTGCAGGTAAATAAAGATGCAAATGGGCAAGAACGGATGCGGAAGAGCACCGCTGATGGTCATATTGGGGATGTTCAACCAGATGCGATGCGGCATCATAGGCTCTCCGTATTCTCCTCCTAAACGTTCGTTCTACCGCATTGACTCTCAAATTAGGTGCGCGATTTCGCAATAACCAAAAAAAGAACTCTCCTACAGGTATGAATCCAACAGACTCCCTTGAAATAACGCGAGTGCCATCTACGACGTCCTCCAATCCAGTAATCTCACTTAAATGATCTCCAATGAGCATTTCATTCCCCCAGACTAAAAGAAGGGGGTATGTTTTATAAGATTATTGGCTCAGTCGTATCATCTAAATTTATTAGAAATCTTTATATAACGACCCAGACCATAGAGGGCCGATGGAAGAGAACAAATCAGAAGACCTGTTCTGGGCAGACCAGCTGGCGAATAAGATAATCAATAGAGATAAATTTTACTATACCGATGACAAAATAGCGAAGCCAAAGCTTTTCACGGTAAAAACATCGGCATCCCTCTCAGGGGTTCTCCATATAGGCAGGCTGTCTGATACCATCAGGGGTTCTTCGGTATTTCAGGCATTGCAGGATGCTGGTGTGAAATCTAAACTGATTTGGGTCGCAGAAGATATGGACCCATTCAGGAAAGTGCCTAAGGGAATCCATCACTCATTTGAAAAGTATTTAGGGATGCCGGTAACTGATGTGCCAGATCCAGATGACTGCCATAAGAGTTATGCCGAGCATTTTAAGGCAAAATACTTTGAGGTTGTTGACCAGTTTGTGCCGGCAAAGATGGAAAAATTCTCAATGAGGGAGGAATACAAGAAGGGTTCCCTGAAAAATGAGATTAAGGCGATAATTGAACACAAAGATTTCATCATCAAGATCCAGGATAAATACAGAGAAGAGAAATTGCAGACATGGTTCCCCTGGAAGCCCATATGCGATAATTGCGGCAAGATTGCCACTACGCAAGTAACAGACATGGTGGGTGGAAAAGTGCTCTACACCTGCAAGGATTATAATTTTGAGACCAGCACCGCAAAGGGCTGCGAACATAGGGGGGAAAATGATCCTTTGAAAGGCAATGGAAAGCTTATGTGGAAATCAGAATGGGCCCTTGGTTGGAAGCATTGGGGCATTGTGGCAGAAGGCGCAGGCAAGGAATACCAGGTCCCTGGATCAGCTTTCTGGATAAATGCCGAGATTGTTGAAAAGATACTGAAGTATCCGGCGCCTGAACCGATATTTTATGAACACATCATGATAGACAACAAGAAGATGTCTGCATCCTTGGGTAATGTGGTATACCCCCATGAATGGCTGGAAGTTGCCTCTCCAGAGCTCTTGAGATTCTTCTACAACAAAAGGCTGATGATGACCCGGAGTTTCTCCTGGACAGAGCTTTCTAAGCTATACGATGATTTTGATGCGCATGCAAGGATATTTCATGGAATCGAAACAATAGAGAATGAAAAAGAACTGAAGCATATGAAAAGATTATATGAGATATCAGTTCCAAACAAAGATAAGCCAGTCCCTATCACGCTTTCGCATGCGACACTTCTAGCCCAGGTTTTTTCAGAAGAAGCAGATAGGGTAAAAAGCCTGAAGAAAACAGGCCATTACAACAGAGATTTGCATGCAGAGATAATGGAAAGGATCCAGAAAGCGAAAGTATGGGTTGAGAAATATGGATCAGAAAATGACAAGATTGTCATTCAGACTGATGTGCCACCAGACTTACAGCTTACTGAACTGCAGAAAGAAGCTCTGCATAAGGTAGTGGACATCCTTAAGCAAAAAGATTGGAAGGAGGATGAATTATTCAATGCATTTTATGAAGAGATTATCAAAAAGCTTGGCATCTCTGCCAAAGAATTCTTCCAGGCTGGGTACAAAGTCCTGATCAACAAGGAAAAAGGGCCCAAACTGGCTGGTTTTATCCTGACATTAGGAAAAGAAAAGGTCATTGAGATGTTTGAGAAAGTATAAAAATAAAAAATATTTTCTAACTCAACCGCGTATTCATCAAGGTCTATATAATGGTTTCTCGCTAACCAAATAACTGATGTCTCCTTCAACCCGTAATCCATTAGAAGTGGGATTCAAGCCTACAGCCAATACCCCACTTCGCCTATCTATGGAATATGTAGAGTATACATTTCCATGATAATAGATTCCTTGTTCAAAATAACCATAAGTTAACATCCTGCAATCTTCAGGCAAACCACGGGTATGGATAATCATTTGGTTAATTCTCACTACAGAGGGCATATCATGAAAAACCCTAGCCGGCCTAACTGGTTTAAGAGATTTGCTTCCCCTTCCTTTTAATGCAAGCCCTACAGCTACAAGATCGCCATCTTCAAACTCTTCCTTACATTTTTTGCATTTCATTTTGATATAATTTATTTATGGATAGCAAACCCAGCCATAACCTTTGTGTCTTTAAAGTCATATATTTCTATTCTTCCAACAGCTGAAAGCCATTTTGTAATATCTTTGTTTAATTGTAATTCAGTATAATGGCTCATTCTATCATGATAAGGTTGTGTTGCTTCATGTGTTAGTTCGACTGTTAGGCCTTTACCAACCGGTCTTCCATAAAATACCAGGACGCTTGCTGCATCATCATTTGCTGTAGCGTCGATTCTCCCGTACCCGCTCATCGATTTTACCAAACTGGTGTTCCTTAGTCCAACTTTCTCGTCAATTGAACCATCCTTTGTGGCTTTTACTATACCTACAAAACTTGTCCCTGCTCCTTTCTTACCTAAAGTTACCATATGTTTCCCAAAGTAGGTATTATCATCCAGATTATCTGCTTCATGCATCCCGTGGTACCCTAACCTTACATCGTAAACGCTTAATCCGACATCTACCCAAGCTCTTGTCCGTATGTCTTTATTCTGTGTTATCAACGCTTCCAAAGCATTGTAGCCAGCATCCAGGTTCACGACATTTTTTTGTGCAGGCGAAGGCTTGGCATATAACGCTCCAAGCAGAACCGCACCCATAACCATCTTCTTTAATGCATTTTTCATTTTATCATCTCCTGTACGCATAATTTCTATGCAGATTTGAAAATGGAACTTTTTCACTGGAGCCAAATTGATATGAAACAAATTTTAAACCATCAACATCTCCCTCATTGATCATCTCCTCCATAGAACGAGCATCACTCATTGAACTGGCCCTTTTAACTGGAACAGTATGGACTATGAAAGGAAAAGGATTGCCCTCGCCCTTCCGGGAACCATCAATTCCTGCCCAACATCCAATGTATCTTTGAATATATCTCATTTTGACCCTCATTTTTGATTATTAAACAGTAACAACATGCAACTATATTAATATTTATAACCACAATTGTGACTACTAACAGAAAAATTTAAATATGCACACATATAAATATACTATATGGACACATCAATACTGGAAGATATAGGCTTAACAGGAGCAGAAATAAAAGTATTCATAACGTTATTAGAATTAGGCTCCTCAACAGCAGGTAAGGTAGTTGAAAAATCAGGACTGCAGAATGCAGTAGTGCATAGAGCCTTCCATTCATTAGCTAATAAGGGTCTGATTACGTATGTGATGGAAGGCCGAATCAAGCAATATCAGGCAATTGAACCAAAATTGTTATTAAATTTTTTAGATGAAAAAAAATCGCGATTAGAAAAGATATTGCCAGAATTAGAAGCAAAAAGAGTACTGGCCAAAGAAAAGCCAAAAGCAATCATTTTTCAGGGGGCAAGAGGGGTAAAAGAATTGTTAAATTTGATGTTAGAAACAAATTCAAAAGAATATTTTGGTTATGGTGGTGCCCAAAAAAGCGATGAATTATTAGGAACTTATTTCTGGGAAGGATTCCACAAGAAGAGAATCAATAAAAAGATTAAAGCCAAGCTTCTTTTTCACGCATCATTGGCCTGGTGGGGCAACGAGCTAAAAAAGCTGAAATTGACAGAAATAAGGGTTACAAAAAAATATTTCGAAGAACTGACAGAAACGGTTATATGCGGCAATAGGGTCGGAATAATTATTTATTTAGACAAGCCATTCGGTTTTTTAATCGAAGAAGAACTGGCAGCAAAATCATACAAGAAATTTTTCCATATCCTCTGGAATAATGCCTAAAAAACGTAAGATATATAAAGATTATAAGAATTATATGTAATTATAATAAGATATAATAGGTATAAGAGGTAAAAATGAACACAACAATATCAATTTCGAAAGAGATTAGGGATAAAATAAAGGAATTTGGAACTAAAGGAGAGACCTACACGGACATCTTAAGAAAGATGTATGACAGTTTCTGTCAAAGGCAGATCCAAGAATTGCTCATGGACACAACAGGTTGTATTCCGATAAGAGATGCGCTCAGGAAAGCCCAAAAGAGATGGCAAAAGTAATTATAACCTCCGCCCTGGAGGAAAAGATTAACAAGGTCTTCAGGGGAGAGTCAGTAGAGGTTCTCAAATTGCTATTAACTCTGGAAGAGAATCCAAAAAAAGGCAAAGAGATCGGATCCGTGGGCGGTGTTATCATAAAAGAGATAAGATATAAGAATTGCCGATTCTATTTCATAACCGATGGGTTTAAGGTCAAATTCTTACAAAATGATGAACTACAGGAATTGATAATAAAATGTGTCAATATGTCCAGCAAGAAGGATCAACAAACGATTATCGATAAAATAAAAGACGGATTGAGGAAGATTGGCTTCGATGGTTTCTGATTTGTTACCCCCATAACAATATGTTTTTAAATGGCTCCCCTCTACAAAGCGTAAAATGATAGTGATGAAGTTTGGCGGGAGCTCAGTCAAAAATGCTGAGCGGATTTCTAACGTAGCTTCCATTGTGAAATCAAGGCTTTCTCAGAAGCCGATTATAGTAGTATCGGCCCTTGGCGGCATTACTGATTTATTGATTGATACGGCAAATGCAGCCAGAGAAGGAAAAGAATTCAGAAAAAATCTGAAGGAGATTGCAGAAAGGCACCATTCGACCTTGAACGATTTGAAGCTGGATGTATCCATGGTTGATGCGCTTCTACAGGAATATTCTGCAATAGTTGAAGAAATTGGGAAAATCAAGGAGATAACTCCAGCACTTATGGACCAGATCCAGAGTTTTGGAGAGCGGATGTCTGCGCGGATTGTAGCTGCTGCCTTTAACAAGCTAGGTATAAAAGCAGAAGCATACGACGCATACGACATTGGCTTGATAACCAATGATGACCATGGCAATGCAGAACCTTTGGAAGAAGCATATCCGCTGATAAAAAAAAGATTGGAAGGGAAAAGGTCAGTGCCGATCATTACTGGATTCATTGCCAAGAATAAGGCAGGTACAATAACTACCCTTGGAAGAGGGGGCTCTGATTATACTGCAGCCATAATCGGCGCAGCAGTAGATGCTGATGAGATCCAAATATGGACCGATGTAAATGGTGTCATGACAACTGATCCCCGTATTGTCCCCCATGCCAGGACCATTCCAGAGATAAGTTTCAATGAAGCATCGGAACTGGCCTTTTTCGGAGCAAAGGTGCTTCACCCAAAGACCATACTTCCGGCAGTGGAAAAGAACATCCCGGTTAAGGTATTAAACACCTACGAGCCGGATAATAAAGGTACCACCGTAGTTAAAGAAGCGACCCAGACAAAAGGAGCAGTAAAAGCCATTGCCTGCAAGAAGGATATAATCTTGGTAACAGTAAACTCCCTGCGGATGCTTGAAGCGCATGGTTTCCTAGCCAAGCTGTTTGAAGTGTTTGCGAAATACCGAAAGAGCGTTGACATGATATCCACCTCGGAGGTATCGGTTTCCCTGACTGTGAATCAGGAAAAAGATCTGGACAAGATCATCAAGGAATGTTCAAAATTTGCAGATGTGAAAGTTTCAAACGGTAAAGCGCTCATCTGCCTAGTCGGGGAAGGCATGAAACATACTGCCGGCATCGCCGGAAAGATATTTTCCACTATAGGAAAGAACGGCATCAGCATAGAGATGATATCACAGGGAGCTTCTGAGATAAACATCAGTTTCATCGTCAGTGAAGCGCAACGTGAAAAGGTCATAAATATATTGCATGATGAATTCTTCGGAAAATGAATCTGAGTTTGTTAAGAGAAAGGGACTAGTTCATTGAATATCTTCAATCCTGATTACTGCAGTCTTCTCCTTGACAATCTCCAAAGCATCGATTTCCTGAATGCCTTTCTTGATGTCTGCTTCGACAGCTTGGTGGGTGATTATGACTACCGGAACAGTTGCCTTGTCTACTTCCTTCTGCTGCACCCCAGAAATGCTGATGCGGTTGTCTCCCAATATCTTGGAAAGCTGGGCAAGCACACCCGGTCTGTCAACAACAGTGAACCTCAAATAATAGCGAGACTGGATGGTGCTGAGGTCCTTAATAGGAACTTTTTCTTGATATAAGACCTCCTTCTTCCCTTTGGCAATGTCAACAACATCCCCGATGACTACCGTAGCAGTTGGCAGCTGTCCTGCTCCCTTTCCATAGAGCATTGATTTGGTCGTGTTCTCTGAGATCAAGTAGATTGCATTAAGCTCATCCCGGACAGATGCCAGCTCATGATGCACCGGTATCATCGTAGGATGAACTCGTATCTCAATTGAATTATTCTCTTTTTTGGTTATGCCCAATAACTTAATGCAGTATCCCAAATCCTGCGCATTCTTAAGATCCTGTTTTGTTATATGCGTAATACCCTCGGTTAATATGTCTTCGCTTATATCTGCGTTGAATGCGAGGCGTGCAAGGATGATCAATTTCTGTGCCGCGTCCTTGCCTTCAACATCAAAACTGGGGTCAGCTTCAGCAAAACCGAGTTTCTGCGCAGCCTTAAGCGCATCAGCATAATTCTTGCCCTCTCCCATTTGAGTAAGGATATAATTAGTGGTTCCATTTAAGATCCCATAAATACTTTGGATAGTGTCGGCAGCATAGCTCTCCCTGATGGTCTTGATGATGGGGATGCAGCCGCCCACCGCAGCCTCGAAAGCAATCTCTACATTATTCCTTTGCGCTTCGGCAAATATCTCCTTCCCATATTTTGCTATAACCGCCTTGTTTGCAGTAACTACATGCTTCTGGTGCTGCAGCGCTTTGAGAATAAATTCCTTTGCGGGACTGTAACCGCCTATAAGTTCGATAATGACATGAATATCCGGATCATTTACCAAATCATCAAAATTATTGGTTAGTTGCTCGTCCCTGAGACCCAGTTTCTTGCCTTCTTCTACCCTAAGATCACATGCTTTCTTTAGAACTACTTTGACTCCAGTCCGCTTACCTAACAAATCTGCATTCTTCTGAAGTATCTTAACTACCCCTGAACCGATTGTTCCGAGTCCGATTAATCCAACATTGCAGGTAATCATGGCTGAGAAAAATGCTTTATTGTTTATAAAGATTTGTCTAATTTTTTACCAAAGAATCGATGAAGTCCTTCTGTTGAGAGGACCATTCTTTATCAGACCCTAAATAATACCTCTTGAATGCTACCTGCCCCCCTAAGGAAGAAATGATAAGCTTGTGACCGCCAACTGTAACAGTGATGGTATCCCGAAAGGATGCCTCATCAAGAGGTTTTTTGGGGAACTTAACTTCAAAATTTGGGATAGCTCTACCTTTTTTTGCAAATCTAACAGCTATTTTAGTAATAAAGTAAGAAAAAACCTCCTTAGGGTCCTCTGCATTTAAACACCAATACCCATGTGATGTTAGATTTTCATAAAGCCTAGAAAATTGCTCGAACGACATTGGTTTTATATAGAGATCCACGTCTTCTGTCGTCCGAGTCCTTCCAAAAAGGATGGAGATATACCCTGATATGATTACATACTAAGTGTATTTCTCCAGAATTTTAATAAAATCTATCACCAATCTATCCAAGTATTTAATTCATTATCAAGAATTATTTCCCCTTTTTTTACTTGCATGACACAGGTACAGGCTATCTTGTTTATATACTTTATCTCCATAAACAGTGCTTTCCCATATTTTTCAGCAGAGAGTAGCATGGCGCTCGCAATAAGAAAACCATATCAATGTTGGCAGATTGAGGACCTAGCGATGATTGAGTCTGTACGCTGCAACAGCATTGTGGTGCATCATCGCTTCTAATCTAGCAGGTGCGTCAAACAAGTGACGTTTTACCAAATCGTACCATTGCCACGAGGCATTTTCAGTATAAGCATCCCTAACCACCGGAGCATTGGTGCCAAATACAATCCGAGAATTACCAAAAGTTGTGCAAGCAAAAGCAATGTACCTCATAATCTCATCTGCTTGCCATCCATGAGGATCAGCTTCTAATGCGCCAGCAGAGACTTTACAATAAACATTTCCACAATCAGCCAAAGCCTGAATCGCTTCCCTCCAGTAATTGTATTGAGTTTCCCTTGGTCCACTGCCATTAGCATGATTTCTCAGCGACGGTTTTCCCAAATGATCCAGCACAAAGGTAAGATGAGGATGAGCCTTAACCATGCCAACTGCAGCAAACAACTGATCTTGGGTTACTAAAATATCATATGCCAATGTATGGTCAGCCAAAACATCCAAACCTCTATCGAAATCAGGATGTGCCATATATTCTGAATGTTCAGCCTGCAGTATGTGTCGTGCGCCAACCAATTGTGGGCCTACCCTTGCCTCGATATCTCTCTCAACAGTGGGGCTCTTTAAATCAAACCAAGCTACAACTCCCCTTACCATATCTGGATTTTGTCTTGCAATTCCCAACAACCAGTCAGTTTCTTCAAGAGTTTGTCTAGCCTGGACAAGAACAATTCCATTTATATCAGTTTCCTGTAATTCCTGCCTCAACTGAGAAATCAGAAATTCTTTCCAGACAGCAGGCATGCCTTGGGCCCATGAATAATCACCAGGACTTCTGTTTAAATCAATCAGATGGACATGGGCATCGATTGCTGGCATTTATCTCGCCACATGAGGATTAGACCCATGCTCATTCAGTTGAGGATGCCCACCATTAGGGCGGATAATCTGGCCTGTAGTTGCAGATGATAACCTATTTGATGCTAAGAATAAAACAGTATATGCTATCTCTGCTTCAGTTGTCATCCGTCCCCCTAAAGGAATTCCCCTTCCAATGCTGGCTATAGTTGCTTCCGCCTTACCAGGAAATGCTCCATCTGCCCATTCACGATAATGGTCTCCATCCACTTCCGAAGGATTGACCTGGTTGACACGGATACCAACTGGAAGACCTTCTCTAGCTGCAGTGAAGGTGAATGCAGTAATTCCTCCTTTAGAAGCAGAATACCCCCATGAACCTTTTTGACCGACATCTCCAGTCTTAGAACCAATGTTAATGACATTTCCCCGTAACTCAACACTCTCAATAGATTCAACAGGAGCAGCCTTAAGATAATTCCAACATAAAGAAGTAACATGTAGGTACTGGCCCAAGTTCCGCCCAAGAGAACGCATAATTTGTGCAAGACCTGCACCGATGCCAACATTGTCATTTGCACCAGCACAGTTTACTAATACATCGATGTGTGAAGTTCCTGTCGCAGTTCTTGCGTACTCGGTAACAAAGGAAATCCCCTCTACTGTTGACAGTTCAACAAGCAAATCCACTTGAGCATACACGGGTATATGTTGAACAGAACGTAGCTCCTCCAACAAGGCTTTGGCCCTCTCTTTATTCCTGCCTAAGAATGCAACATAAGAACCTTGATATGCAAACTGCCTGACAATCTCAGCACCTATTCCCCTAGTTCCACCAGTAACAAGAACAACTTTATTTTCCAGTCCGGTGTAAAGTGCTCCTCTTCCGCCAACATTGTCGCTTAGATTTTGACTCATGATGAGCCACGAGAATCATATTCATATTTTAAATGTTTCTTAAAGTGAAACACCATAGTCTCCCCATATCTCCACTTCCCGCGCTCCATGAATTTCAGCCTGAACTCTTTTTCCGCTGCTCACTTCAATTACCAGATCCAATAGTTCTTGCGCTACCTGATCAGCACTTTGGCCACCATACAACAACCCATCAGCAGCCCAATCAAAAAAATCCGCATCAGGGTATCGTGATCGAGTGTTGACTAATTTAATAACAGGAACAATAGGGTTGCCGGTAGCAGTCCCCCTTCCGGTATTGAATACAATGACATTTGCGCCGCTCGCAACCTCTCCAGTCATGCTTTCTATATCGTCACCAGGACCCTGCATTAAGGTCAAGCCTTTGCGCCCGATTGATTCTCCCCAATCAACACAGTCCTCTACGCGGGTGGTGCCCGCTTTTATTGTCGCTCCCAGTGATTTCATTACAATGTTTGCTAAGCCACCAGCCCTATTGCCGCGAGAAGGGTTTGAACCACATGATTCTCCTCGGGCAGTGGCTAAAGCTTCATAGGCATCCACCATGGCATACACTGCATCAGCTACATCTTTATTCCGTGCTCTTCGAGCCAACAAATGAGCAGCCCCCATCATTTCAGGCGCTTCAGTAAGGATGACGCTGCCACCACTACGAACAATCAAGTCACTCAAATAGCCGATGGCCAAATTTCCCGCTATGCCTGAAAGTCCGTCTGATCCGCCGCATTTGGTTCCAACCACTAACTCAGAAGTAGAGACCGCTGACCTCCTAACACTGGCAACCTTATCAAGGATTCCACTGATCATATCAATGCCCACATCCCTTGTTTTGGCAACATTGCATCCATTGCCCTGAAAACTTAACCAGGCGATTGGCTTTCCAGATTTTTGGCTGTACTCATTTTCAAAGACAGGCCTATACTCAGCAAAGGGCAGATGTCCACAGCCATTTTCCAGGAATATGGCTGCCCCGACATTAGGATGATCTGCATAGTTGTTAAAAGCACGGCGAGAAACCTCAACCCGTTTCGGGCTTGCGCCGCAGCCTTCGCCAAAGGGGATATACACTACCCCATCTACTCCAGCGGGTAGTTGCGCTCTCCGAAAATAATCTTCAATATGGTGGCCAACCACCCCTGGACAAGGATCGGTAGGAATAATAGCAATATAGTTTCGGGTTCCAATCCGATTATTACTTCTACGTATTCCCTGGAAACAGCTAACCATCTCAGGCGGAAAATAGTCTGGCTTTGATTGGGTATGGTCTTCTGCTATTTGGTCACGAACTATGGGAAGTTGGTCTGATAATCTGCTTTCGACACCCTCTCCTGGATTGATATCCTCTCGTGCAATTGCAGTTGGCTCACCATACAAACGGACCAACTCGCCATGAGGAATGGCATGAACTGCAAACTTGAATCCTTGAAGAACTCTGTCAGAAATGAGTAACTGATCCCCTTGATAGGTAAGATGAGTGCCTGCGGGGATCGTTGCGATTGCAATAGCTACATTATCTGCAGGATTCGCCATGCGAGCATATTCCATGAAGTTGGCAGCCATCTTCCCTACAAATGAGGCTGTATTTTTAAATATGACCATTTTCGAGTACTCAAATTAAAAAAACTTAAAAAGGAAAGAACAATCCCCACTATTATGTTTAACCTACCTCATTTGACCATACAACAAAGATGGTTAGTAGTTGGAGAAGAGTTCGGCATTGCTGACAGGAATGTGGTCATCACCGGAGCTGCAAGCGGCATCGGCCGGGCCATGGCCCAAAGATTTGTAGAGTATGGTAGCATAGTACATATTCTCGACTCAAACGAAACTGAGGCAGAGAGGACAGCACAATTTTTAGAAGGTGGCAGCCATCGCCCACAGTATGCTGCATGTGATGTGACAGATGCGTCTTCTTATGCGAGAATACTAAATCAAATTGACAGAGAATGTGGTGGTATTGATGTTATGATCCACAATGCAGGTATCCCGCAAAAACCTTTGAAGATCCATGAAGTGGATGCCGAAACAGCAAAAAAGATTGTTGGCGTGAATTCCATGGGAGTCCTGTATGGAACTCAGATTGTTACCCCATTGATGATAGGACACGGTGGCGGAGTGCAACTGTACACATCCTCAACTGCATCTACTATTGGTATGGAAGACAGGGCTATATATGATGCTACAAAACATTTTGTCGATGGTCTTATCCAAAGCTGCGCTATCGACTATGCACCTGACAATGTGCGATTCGTAGGCATTGCCCCTGGAAGAGTAAGAACACCATTTGTTAACAAGATGCTCAAAGACAGACCTGAATTGAGAGAAGTTCTTGAAAATACGGCAGGAGTCTGGGGCCGGATGATGGAACCAGAGGAAATAGCCGATGTTGCAGTCTTTGCTGCTTCAAAGATGGCCCGAGCGATTACCGGAGTTACCATTGGAGTTGGTGGTTTCGAAAACGGCATGAACCTTTCTGGCCTTTACCGCAAAGGCGTAGAGCGCGGAAGACAGATGGGGCCTCATACATAAAATTCTTGTTCTGGCACAAACTCGTTTACTGTTCCACAATCACTTTTTTGTCGCCACCGTATGACATTTCTAAGTCTAAAACAAAAACGTGCTCACTTCGTTCGTAGCTTTGTCTTTTCTTCTAAAACCAAAAAGTTTATATAGTAATTATCTTCATTATTAGTAAAAATAGTACTAAAACAAAAGAAAAATGCAATTAAGCAAGCTAGAGTCAAAAGCGTATGAAACATTTAAGAAAAACAATTTGGCTATTTTTAAGACCCAAGATTTGATGCTGCTCTTAAACATTAAAAAAGGTAAGGCATATAACCTAATAAAGGCATTAAAAAAGAAAAATGCAATTCAAACTATAAAAGCCGGTCTTTATTCCCTTAAAGGCGCAAATGAATTGGAGATTGGCTCATATCTAAACTGGCCTTCATACTTGAGTTTTTGGTCAGCTTTGAGTTACTACAAATTCACAGACCAACTGCCTAAAACAGCGTATTATGCTACCACCAGGTTTAGAAAAAGAATAAAAAACTTCAAATATATAACAATTTCTCGGAAAAGGTTCTTTGGATACAAAAAATCAGGAGCTATAATCATAGCAGATAAGGAAAAGGCATTAGTTGACTCATTATTATTCCCTAAATATGCGGGTGGCATACGGGAGATTATTAACTGCATTGAAACTTCTTTGAATGAGATAGAATTGGATACGCTTTGTGACTATGCGCTCAAAGTGGAGAGCAAAGCGGTGCTCAGAAGGCTTGGATTTATATTAGAGTATTTAAAATATAAAGGAAACGTAATAGAAAGAATTAGAAAGAATATAGGCAGGGGTTATGAGCGATTAGATCCTTCTCTTGACAAAAGGAATAATTTAAATAAGGAATGGCTCTTGGATATTAACGATGATATCGACAGATGAATTAGATGAAGTTAAAAATAGAAGAAAAACAAACCTTTATTATGAAGAAAAAGAATATTTGCAGTTCATATTTCTTAATGCCTTGTCCAAATTTGCAGATAAATTCGTATTTAAAGGTGGAACCTGCCTAAGGATATGTTATAATCTTGAGAGGGCATCTGAAGATTTGGATTTCAGCACAAGCCTGGCTCTAATCGAAGTTAAAGATAGCATCCATAAGTGCCTTAAAGACTTTTCATTATTGAACATCAATTACAAAATATATTCCGAAAAAGAATATCAGGGGAATCTACGGATAGAGGCAAGATTTGAAGGGCCTTTATTTAAAGGAGATCCCCATTCATCAAACACCCTAAAAATAGATTTTAATAAGGGAAAAGTGAGTAACAAAGTTGCTAAAGTAATTCCGCAGATTTTTTCAGATGTTCCTCCATTTACACTTGTTGCTCTTGATGAAAAGGAGATTTTGACAGAAAAAATAAGGGCATTGATTACTAGAGCGCAGGCAAGAGATTTATATGATGTCTGGATTCTTCTAAGTAAAGGCGTGGAATTAGACAAGAAATTATTGGCCGCTAAGCTTAAAGAGGAAAATGGCAACCTAAAGAATATTAAGATGCCTTCAAAACAAACTTATGAAAGAGATCTAAAGGAATTAGTATCTTTTTTGCCTGGTTATGAACAAGTTAAAGAAGAAGTTATGAAAAGATTATTGAAATAACCCTCCTATTTTTTGTCACCACCTTGTGACATTTCTCTCGACGGTACAATACAAAACTTTATAAACCTTATAGAAATTACGGATAAATCTGTTATTTAACATTGGGGGTCTTCAGAACGGCACCAACCAATAGGCAACATCCTAAGGACTTATTCTCACTGAAAGGAATGAAGTGTGGAGGCGTTTAAAGATGCAACAAAAGTTTTTCTATCGAGGCGGTTCAGGTATTCCTGAAAAGGATCATCCTCAGCATGTGCTGTTAGTAAGCAACACCCAGACTTTGTACAGTGCGGAAACATTGGCTCAAGTTGACAGGAACACTCAACAAGTGGCAGGCAATCTTGACGAACGCATGCCCTTCAAGGTCAAGTACGGAGGCACCGTAAAGTCCCCTGCAGACGCTCAAAGAGTTGTTGCTGAGACAAAGGATCCGGACTGCATAGGATTAGCAGCTTGGTTCCATACGTTTTCTCCCGGTGGAATGCACTTGGAGGCATACCGAAGTTTGACGGTTCCCTATATCCACCTCATTACTTCTATGAATGAATCAATGCCAGCCACCCTCGATATGAATTATATGAATACCAATCAGACACCCCACGGATTCATGGAAGGAGCTCATACATTAGTGAGGGCGGGAATCCGACAGAATGTGGTTTCGGGCCATTACGCCTCAGACGCGTTCCTGCGAAAATTTGAGATGTATGGCAGAGTTGCTGCAGCAGTAACCACGCTCAGAGGTCAGGAGATTCTGCGAATTGGCGGGAAGATGTCCGGTGTCAGAGGTACTGATGCAGACATTGCTGAATTACAAAGAATTACAGGAGTGAGAGTTAATGATGATCTTGGCCCCAACCTTATTGATGCAGAGATTCACAAATTAAGCAAAGATTCACTCAGAGAAATGGCTCAACAGTGGCTGGGGCGTTATGAATCGGTTCCAGAACTCGGAAAAACTGGCAAGGACCATGACAGCCTTCTCTACGCAGCAGGTCAGTATCTGGTTCTTGCAGAATTGTTGGGGACCATGAAGGCAACAGCATGGACTTCTTATTTCGGTAACCTTAGACCGATGACACAGCTCCCGGGGATGGCAGCACAAGAGTTGATGAGGGATGGATGGGGCTACGGAGCAGAAGGAGATGTCATGGCTGCAACTTTAGGAGCCGCACACTCGATCATGGGACAAGGACTACACGGAACATCATCATTTTCTGAGCCATATGTCTTCGATTTCACAAATAAAGCTGTGCTTTTCGCGCACATGATTGAAAGCAACCCTGCACTTGCTGCTGCCAAGCCACGATTAGAGATTCATCCATTGGATATCGGCCAGAGCGGAAACCCCGTGAGGACGGTGTTTGACTTTGCTCCAGGCGACTGCACCATCACCTCATTGTTTATGACACCATCAGGCTATAATCTTATGACATCGGATGCGGAGATTATTGAGACTCCCCCCTTGCCCAATTTACCAACAGCAAGAGGACTGGTAAGATACAAAGCTGACCTTGAAACTGCCCTGGAATGCGCTGCTCTTGCCGGAGAGACACATCATCCGACACTTTCCACAGCGCTCAGGATGGAATACCTGACTGCACTTGCAAACATGTGGGGCATACCACATCATGTAGTCAAAGCGGATACAAAATCTGAACAGTTTGCAGAAAGGCTAGAGTTATTGAGGGCCATAAGCAGATAAATTAATTTTTTATTTTAAGAAAATAGAAGCGAACAATAAAAAAACAAAACATGGAGGAAAAGAAAATGGGAATACCACAATTGAAGGGTGCACTGTTTAGCATAATGCGAGAAGAGGGAGGATTTACTCCTAGATATTATACTAAATCACTAAAGTTTGTAGAGACAAGGATGGCAAGCCTTGAAGCAGAGATAAATGCAGATTTTTTTAAAGGATCATTACCTTGGGTAAGAGCAGCGCCAGCTGAAAAAGTTGATTTGAATACAGAAAGATATGCTACGCCATTGTTTGAAGAAGCAAGAGCAGCGATCGGTTCAGCTGGTCTTGCAATGAGCGTTGGTGCATGGTATCTAGCTGGTGGGATGGGAACTCGATTTAGCCCGCATGTACTGGCTCCTAACGAAAAACTAACTTTAGAACAAACAATTGAATTCTGTGGAATGATCGGTGTTTCATCAATGTCATTCCATACACAAGGAGAAATGGGACCTACAAACAGAGAGGCCGCACTATACACATTGGCTCAACACCATATGAAAGTAGGATCTGAATTCGCGAACTTATTCACAGAAACACCGTTCAAGTTTGGTGGTGTAACCTCCCCTTATACACAGGTACAAGAATTAGCCTATTTGAGAAAATTGCAGGGATTCTTCTGGTGTGCTCAGGATAACACAGCATTTCAGGTTGATTGGCTGGGTCAGGACGGACAATATACATTTGACCAGGCAAATCCAAGAAGGCAGATGTTGGTAGAGTACTATGCAGATATGATGATGCTGACAGGTAGGAAGATAGCGCTTGAATTTAAGCCTGGAGATCCGGCAATATTTATGACAGAGGATGGTGTTGAATCATCTTTAAGGGTATGTCAAGATGCTGAAAACCTTGTTTATTCCAGAATAAAAGAAAATGTAGCAGCAGCGATGAAAGGAGGGGGAATGGAAGAAATAGTTGCAGAAAGTGTAAAAAGATTCTCTCAGTTTGCTGGCTCAATGGGAATAAACATTGAAGACGCGCACGTATATACAAAAACAGCCCAAATTGTTGCTCATGCAACTGAAACAAGCATAAACGCCGGTTTAACTACGCAATTCTTAGACGACGTTAGGATGTTAAAAGGAATGGGATATGAAACTAAGGAAGCTGACACAGTTATAGCTAATTACACAGGCAGATTGTTCCACAGGCATCCAAATGATGCATTTGTTGGAAATGGAGATCCTGATTTATTGCCAGGTATGGTGCATGAATCAGACTTAGTTGTAAGCAGCTATCATGAAAGAAAAGCAGGACTGCACCAAAAAATCGTCTATGAACCTGATCTGTTTGCAGTAAGAGACGATCCTCTTGAAAATGTTGTTGAAGCATTCAATAGGATAAACAGAGCGCATGCAATCGCTGCCAATCTGATTAAGATTGAAGACAGAGAAATTACAAATGGTTTCTTGGCACCAGACCAAAGCATTTTAGACGTTGGTCAAGCAAGATTATCTGCTTACATGAGAGAAGCAAATGAAATGCCGCTTGATTATAGAGCTATTCCGCTAAGTGTTGCATCTGCGTATAGAAAGATGGTTGGTAAAGAGATTTTGTTCCAGAACAAACCATTTGAAAGAGATACAGGCGCAGTACCTGGTGGATATTTTGTTCCAGCAGTAGTAGCTAAATAAATTTTTTTATTTTATTTTTTTAAATTAAAAGCAATAAAAACAGGCAGGGGGACAAAAAATGGCAATAATACAACCAACATCACAATATGTCAATAAAGAGGGGAAGACAGAATATAGGTTCACATTTGGGCCATGGAATATTCATCCAGGAGCAGATCCATTTGGGCCAGCAGTTAGAGGTGAAATAACATTTGCAAAAAAAGTTGCAATGTACAGGACTCTTGGTTTTGCAGGAGTGCAGTTTCATGATGATGACGCAGTGCCTGGCATTATGGATAAGTCATTATCTGCAGTTGGAAAAAAAGCAAGAGAAGTCAAAAGCATGCTTGATGGTGAATCATTGGTGGCAGAATTTGTTGCGCCACGTTTATGGGAAGATAACAGAACAATTGATGGAGCTTATACATCTAACAACCCTGCATGCCGCCAATATGCTATAGATAGGTCAAAATGCGCTATAGATGTCGCCAATAATCTTGGAACAGATCTTATCGTATTATGGCTAGCACGGGAAGGAACATATATTAGAGAAGCAAAAGATCCTGGACGTTCTGTTGAATACTTGGTAAATGCTATTAATGTAATGCTAGATTATGATCCAAACATTCGTATTGCTGTTGAACCAAAACCAAATGAGCCGATGGATCAAGCTTACATTCCTACAACAGGACATGCGGTAGCCTTGGCATTCATGACAAAGGACCAATCTAGAGTAGGTGTTAATATTGAAAGTGCCCATGCTATACTAGCAGGTTTAGACCCATCTGATGAAATGGGGTTTGCATTAGCATGCAATAAGCTTTGGACAGTTCACTTAAATGATCAAAATGGACCGAAATATGATCAGGACAAAACATTTGGATCTGTGGATATTAGAAGAGCTTTCAATCAGGTGCATGTCCTTGAACAGAATGGTTATGGAAGAAATGGTGAGATGGTCGGGCTAGATGTTAAAGCTATGCGAACACAACCAGCAGATATTGCAACAAAACACTTACTGCACAGCAGACAAATCTTTTTAACATTAGTTGACAAAGTAAGAACATTTAATTGGAAAAATGCAGAAGAACTCAAAAGGAAAAGGGATTACGAGCAGTTAGAAGTTGAAATTTTAGATCACATCATGGGTAAATAAATTTTTTGTATTTGTTTAGCTCTTTTAGCAGAGGTTTGTACTTAGCATTCGGTTAAACTCGGTTTTTATTTCTTTTTTCTGGATTTGCCATGTGGCAATGAGTGATGCGAGTGTTTCGTAGGTCTTGGTTCCTTTTTCGGAGCGGAACGCTCCGATTATCTTTCGCACCAAGACTGTTTCTCTGATTGCTTGTTCTGCGTAGTTGTTTGTTGGCTGCACTCCCAAGATTTTGATGCAGGTGAACCAGCTCTCTATATGAAAATCAATGTACTTGACGACTGCTTGGCATTCTTCATAGCGCGAGTAGTACGAGATTACTTTTTGTAATTCAGCAGTCATTTGCAGGTACTTATGTCCTCGCTGTTGTTCTGTTCTTTCCTTGCTATTGAAATTAAGTATCCTGTCAAAAAGCTTACTGAGCTTTTTGTGGAAGTGTCTTCCTGCGACGCTTTCGAGTTCTGCGGATTTGCGTAGTAAATGCGCCCAGCAACGCTGTAAAGTTGCGTTGCTGAGGAAGTCGTATGCGCGCCAACAGTCGCACACTATCGTGCCAGTGTAGTCCTTGCCTAAAATCTCTTCGAGGACCTTGCTACTTCTGCTGTTCCGAATCACAAGCAGCAGGTCAGTGTCAGAGCGGAAGGCCCAGACCCACCAGTTCAGGCCAAGAACGCGAAAGCTCGTTTCATCGATGTACAAGAGCTTTGCTGTCTTGATCTTCGACTTCAATGCCGAGTATTCCGCTTCTCCTGCCTTAGCCGCCCTCTCGATAATTGCCTGCACGCTTGCAGGCGCAAGCTTCAAATCGAAGCTTGCATCAAGAAAGCTCGAGGTCTTCCTCAACACACCTCTTACGATGAACTTGAGGAAGATAACAAGAACTATGAGGTTTATGCCAAATCTGCCCTGCAATGGAGTCATGCCATCACGGGCAAGAAACTTGAGGCCGCACTTGTTGCACTTGCAAACATCACGCACAACATCCACAGTCTGCGGACGAATCTCAGGAGGCATCTCCTCTTGTTGCTGATGTTTCTGGCCAATCACGCCAACATACTTACTGTGGCAATTAGGGCATTCTTTACCAAGAATGTGCCGCACTTCATGCGGCACCAGCCACGGTCTCGTCGTGCCAGGATGCCCCTTCGGGGCACCGCGCCTGTGCCGCCGCACAGGCCGAACAGCAGGCTTAAGAAAAGGATGAGCACTCGGAGGAGTGTTAGGGTTCTTGTATTTGCGAAGTTCACGCTTGAGCTTATCAATCTCAACAAGAGAATCATAAAGATTGTCGACAAGCTCGTCTTTCGACTTCTTCTTCAATTCCTGTTTGTCACAATAGAGTTTCATTGTTCAAGAAGGACTACCTTAACGCGTTTTCCAATCCATTCCACTGGCACATAAACGCGACCACTGTTACCGCTTTTATTGACCCGCTTCTCAAGCATCTCAAAACCAGTCAAACGAATATTTGTCTCCTTCATGTTAGCTACAATGTAGCTAACAAGTATTTATACTTTATTGTGCTGGACAATACAAATCAAAGAAAAAAGTCAAAAATCAGCTAAACAAATACAATTTTTTTATTTTTTTCCTTTTTAATTTAAAAAACAATAATCTAATATGGTGCTATTTCCTTAATCTTAATGTCAAAAACCACACATCAGAGATGGGTGGCATGTTGTGGTTAGTACAAACATATGCGATGGTTTTTGACACTGAAATGTTGGAAATCGCAAGCGATTTCTGAGCACATTGAAAATCCTTGATTTTCAATGATTCCATTGATGTGGTTTTTGAACACAACAAAATCCCAACGGCATATTATTTTGCTGTCAAACCATTTGTTACAAACAAATGGAATTTTGTTGTTTCAATTTTTATCAATAATATCTTTGCCTTTGTTTACAAAAAGGAGCGTCTTAAGCCTTAGTTCATTTACAAGCTTCTTGTCAAAAACAATCTGGCTTGAGTATGATGCTTTCTCACGTTCCTGTTTTGACTGGACATAAAATAAGATATCATTGTTATCGAGATATATGCGATTGATAAGCTCAATATCATCCTTAGTTAACTCTTTCCCATAATAATATTTTATCAATACGCAAAGAGTTGCATCATGGTTTTTTGATGAAAACCCTTTCTTGAGAAGCAATGCCAGAGCAATATGGTAACTTGCATAATAACAGCCAACAATTGCCCAATCAGTATAATTCTGCTTTAAAGTATCCTGTATAAAGCTTGCATTATGCTCTGCCTTTTGTATATGGCCTTTCATCTCAGCTTCATCAAATTCCTGTTTAAACAATATTTTATTCTTTATGTAAAAATCAATCTTCTCACCAACAAGCTGCGGGTTTTCCAATAACTCCTTTAATTGTTTTTCATTCATTGTAGATTACCTCATAATAGTATTTCTGGTTAAAAACAGGAAAACCAGTATTTAAAGCCGACTGCACCACATTATCTTTTTTTAATTTCAGCTCTTCTATAAATTGTTTTTCACCAATTCTGAACACCTGCATATGAACTCCTGTTTGTGCCTCTACAACCCTTTTAGATCTGTTATCTTTGCTGTTGCTGACTTCCAATATATCAATATCAGAATCATTTTTAAAATTTCCCTTTGCTGTTGAGCCAAAAACAACAGCAAGCAGAGGCTTGGTTTCAAGAGATTTAAGATAGATTTTTATTGCATTTTTCCTTAACAATGGAAGATTTTCAAGCCTTTCATAATCAAACAAAGGTAAGATTACAGGAGTAAAGTCTTTGCTGATATAAAACTTTTTCAGATTACCTTCAACAGCTGCCTTTAAAATTCCTTTTTTTACCAACGAGTTCAGATGCATTGAAGCAGTGCTTTCATTCATATGGGAAGATCTGGCAATTTCCCTTAAATGCACAGGCTTATTCCCATTGCTATAGAATATCCTTAGAATCTTCAATATTCCAGGCTTGATTATTGTTTGCATTTTCCAAACATATGTTTGAAATAATCAAACATATATAAACTTTTCGCTTGTTTTTCCCTTTTTTATTATTCAAGAAATTACTGGAATATGCTTAAAAGTAGGGAATTGGAACATGGAGTTGAACTGTCCACAAATTGTGTACAGTTGAAATTAGAAGCTCAAGATGGTAAAATGAGGCCAACGGACTGTGCAAATACTGAATCTATATTCGGGATTGTTCAATCGATTCCTTCTAAAAAAGCAGAACCATTTAAAAGATAGTTAGCAAAGGTCGGCTATGAGCGCATTCAGGAAATAGAAAATCCAGAGATAGCTCAAGACAGGGTAAAAGCATGCTATGAGCTAAAAGGTTATCCAAAAGACTGGCGCAATAGCTGAAAATACAAGAAAAGAAATTGAACAGAAAACAGGCAAATCTATTGTCTCAAAAAACAATTATCTTCACTTGGCTAAAAAGAAACAGATTGAATAAAGTAGGCTAACTTTTTTATTTTTTCTCGTGTTGTCAAAATGTCTATTTTTTGTCACCACTTTGGGACACATTTGACGTCAGTCAAATACAAATATTTATAAATAATAAACCAACTTTAAGGTATAATTTTTTCAGGGGATTTTAAAAAAGAGTTTTGAAAAATAGTTAATCATAGAAATATAAAAACTCATGATCAACGATGAATGTATTACTGCCGTATTGGTCGCATCCGTATGGCGGTGAGCATCATAAATTATTTGAAAGGAATAAGGTGAAAAAGATGGAAGAAAAACTATTTTTAGGGATCGAAGGAAGTTCTCAGTCAACTACTGCTGTTGTCATCGATGGAAAAAATGTCGTGCATAGAGAATCTGTTAAGTATGATGATATCCAACCTCCGGGATATATTCTTAAAGATGGTTTCTGGGAGCTTGAGGGTAATGTTGTTCTGGGCTCGCCAGTAGTGTGGACAATGGGTCTGGACCATATTCTGACAGGCATTCCTAAAGAAATGAGAAAAAACATTGCGGCTGTTTCCGGTTCTGGACAACAGCATGGATCTGTTCTTTTAAGGATGCCCATATCGACAATAGTCAATTCATTAGACCCATCTCAACCGCTTACGGGTCAGCTCATTGATAGATTTGCTTTTACCAGAACTGATACTATTCGAGGCGACTCAAGATATACTGCAGCTGTATGGAAAGACTCTTCAACAACAAGCCAGATGGAAGAGATCATCGAAGCTGTTGGCGGATCTCTCCGAATTGTTGATTTGACAGGTGGCGGAGCATTTGAAAGGCTTACCGGTCCTCAAATCAGAAAATTCGAGCAAATGTATGGTAATGCATGGCATGATACTAAGGAAGTTCACCTTGTTTCATCATTTCATTATGGACTGTTGACAGGTCAGGCAAAGGTTGATCCGGGAGATGCTGGCGGCATGATGCTGATGAATGTTGACAGAAGAGCCTGGTCAAAGATATTGACAAGAGCAACTGCAACTAATCTACTAATAAGGCTACCTAACATTGGTGCAGCTGATCAGTTGAGCGGTGCAACATCAAACTACATAGTTAATAGATTTGGTCTAGATGCTTCAGTAGCTCCATTCTCAGGAGACAACCCAAATTCATTAGTCGGAGTTGTATTGACCGGCGATGGAGATATAGGTATCAGCTTAGGAACCAGCGACACTGTTTTTGGATCTATGGGTGCCAGCAAAAAATGGGATTACTCTGGTGGCACTTGCGTGTTCGGAGACCCAAAAGAGTTTAACCATAATATGTACTTAGCATGTTGGAAGAATGGATCAACAGTAAGAGAAAAGATTGCAAAAGAGTTTGGAATGGATTGGGCAGCTGTCTCACAATATCTTCTTGACACAAATCCAGATCCGAAAAAGATGGCAGTGTATTGGCATGAAGCTGAAATAGCACCAAAAACTTCCAAACCATTAACTGACCGTTCGCCTGGATTTGAAAATGGAGATATGTACAACATTAAAGCGATGGTGGAGTATAAAATATTCTCAATGATGGCAAAATTAGAAGCTATGGGTATCGAGCCAAAGAGGTTATTTGTCACAGCAGGAGCCTCAGACAATGATGGGCTTGTGCAGACGATTGCGGATATTACTGGAAAAGAAGTCTACCGAAGAGATGTTTCTGATTCTGCTACATTAGGAGCAGCTTTAAGGGCAAGGCATGCCTATCTCAATGAGGATCAACCAACTCCATGGAATGAGGTGTTATCTCCATTTGAGACTGTATCAAAAACATTTACACCAAATTCAGCAAGACATGCAGTCTACCAGGGGATGTTTGAAGCTTACAAACAATTTGAAGCTGCGGCTGCAGCAAAGGCGAGGTAATGAAAAATGTTAACAAACGAAACATTGTTTAGAGTACAAGATGCATCACACGCGATAATGGCTAAAGTTTTACCTACATACGCAGCTGTTCGAGGACCAAGATACATGGAAGTAGCAGATTTTAGTCTAACAAACCCGAAGTTTAATGTAGGAGATACATTTACTGGAGATCCACGGTCGCTAGATCAGACTACAATAGATGATCAAGGACTTGAGCTGATGGTAATAACTAATCAAGCTCCCACAATAATTTTACCTGCTACCAATACTGCTCCGGCGATTAAATCTTCCGGTTATGGAAGTAAAGCCCTTAGCTGGACAGCTGCAAAAGAAGGTGCTGAAATTGGACAATATTTGCCGTTTCATGAACATGATCCTATTGTTGTGCTTTACAGGGAAGCAGTAACAAGAGCAAGACCAAGATTCTTAAAGTATCTTACACCTATTGAACAGCTTAATCCTGATTTTGGACCGGCAGACAAGAGAGGAGAATTTGATACATCTCAGTTTGCATATTATGTTCCAAAAAGAGGCACATCAGAAAGGACTCTTGAGAGTATCAGAAGTTTCGCTGCAAAATATGGTGGAGAAGTCATCGCTGGAAAAGGAGAGACCTTTACTGTTTGGCATGGAGATGGTAACTATATAGGTGTAAGTCTAGGCAGGAAAGACGAACGGGCGGTTGATTTCAATTTGTCTGACAGTGTTTGGGCATCAGTTCCAGCAGCAGAAAGAGAGATAATACCAAGGGTATTTAGGCCAGGGGAGATAGTTACTGTACCGATGGTATTAGGAGAAAATTATACTATTCCACCAGGACATTGGCATGCTGTACGTGCGGGTAAAAATGGTCTCTTTGTACTGGAGTCTTCAGGTGAAAGTTATGATCCAGGAGACCTCTTCCTAAATCGTGCCATAAGAAGAGCGACTAAAACTCTGGACGACAACAAAGTTGTAATCGCAAGCGACTTCTTAGAGCAAAAAGGATTTAGACTTGTAAGAGGTTAGAAAAGTAAATGCTGCCAGACCTCGGAATCGGAATCATTGGCTTAGGAAATGCTGCAGTTATGCATACAGTTGCGATCATAGGCCAGGAAGGCATGCCTCCAGTTGAGGGAGCCCACATTGTCGGATACTTCAATCACCGAGGTGGCGATGAAAGATTTCAACAGTTCAGGCAACGATTAGGTACTGAAAAAGGTGTAGAGTTACCAAGCGATATCACTTTTACAACTGAGCTTGATGAATTCTTAGCAAGAGACGATATTAACGCAGTAATCATCGTAACTCCTTCAGGAGAGCATGCATCATATGGTGTAAGGGCAGCAGAAGCTGGCAAGCATATGATAATGGATAAACCGCTTGAAGTTACTTTAAAGGCTGCTGATTATTTGACTGATGCTTGTCTTACACAAGGAGTTGTTCTGGCACCAGTCTCCCAGAAAAGATTTGAACCGAGTGTACAAAGGACAAGGCAAGCTATTCAAGACGGAAAACTAGGGGACCTTACTGAAGTACATGCGCTGGTTCCCTGGTGGAGAGATCCTAAATATTATAAAGAAAACTGGAGAGGAACATTGCAGTATGATGGTGGTGGCGCTGCGATGAACCAAGGAATCCATTTCATTGATTTGCTTAGGCATCTGGGTGGTGAGGTCAGAGAGATTTTTGGAGAAGCACGTCGTATCTATCACTCTATTCAAACTGAAGACCATGCGTATGCCTCCGTAGGATTTGAAAATGGGGCAACAGGAACCATTTTTGCAGCCACACATTTGAAATCAAGAGAGGGTTATAAGGAACAGGTTATAGTGAAGGGAACTGAAGGGGAGATAATATTAGCAGGAGGTAATCTTAAACAGGAAGTTTGGCAGCTGCGAGATAATGCTCCATATACTGATCCACAATATGAGAGTGTAAGCAGTGCTTCTGATCCCAACATTATTCCGCTTATGGCCCATAGGACTCAAATTCAGAATATAGTCAGACATATTCAAGGTTCCAATAAATTAGCTGTAAGCCCAGATGATGCGACTCGAACATTAGAACTTATATTGGCTTTGTACCAATCATGCGAACTTGGACGACCAGTTACACTACCTATCGATAGAACATATAGACCAGGCCCAGGGTATGTGAGGGACTTAAGAGTTCATGGGGGAGATAAAAAATGCCAACAAACCTAAAGATTGACGTATTTGATCCAGTGCACCAGCATGCTGCCTTTCTCTTCGGGAAGAGATTCGATGATATTCCTGGATTGACGATTGATCCAACTGTTCATGTGTACCATAGCGAAAGTAATCCGCTCACGGCCTTCGATACAAAAGTAGCTAACAGCGGCGCAGAAGCATTAGGGTACAAATTCCAAAGACACCCATCAAGTTTTCCGCTCGAAGATATGTTAAAGTCAAGGGGAGATATTCTGGTACTAGCATCTCCGAATCATAGTAAGCTTGACGTGCTCGCGCACACTGCAGGAACCGGATATCGCCTGATCCTAGCAGATAAACCGTGGGTCATCGAACCAGAAAGAACAGACGAAGTACAAGAACTACTGGACAGAGCCACCCACAGAGGCACTATCCTTCAGGACATCATGACAGAACGGCATGAGTTAGGTACCATTGTTCAGATGTGCCTGATGCAGAATGCTGAATTGTTCGGAGAGTTAACAACTGGAAATCCAGAACACCCTGCCCTGACGAAAAAAAGCATTCATATTCTTGATAAATCCCACCAAGGCATTGTGAGGCCATTGGAATATTTTGATGTAGGATGGCAAGGCGAAGGTATCGTAGATGTAACTGCCCATTTGGTTGACATGGCCAACATGATGGTCAGACCCAATTCAGCAATCGCTCCAGAAGATATTGCTCTTGTGGAACAATATGCCAGAAGATGGGCCACAGAAGTTCCTGCTTCAAACCTGATGGCTATGACAAAAGGGAGGTCATATGGTTTGAGGGGATCATTACCGGTCATGACCAATGGGTCATTTGTCTATAAGCTTGATGGACACTGGGTCGGTATCGAAGTCGTCTGGAATCTGCAAGGCGAGGATGACGAACACTACTCAACTACCCTAGAA
>Ga0209542_10001918_pt1 | contig 47938 bp, 68 predicted proteins | sample RifCSPhighO2_01_FD_184028 | JGI IMG/M metagenome (GOLD analysis project Ga0209542, IMG submission 184028) | Soil microbial communities from Rifle, Colorado - Rifle CSP2_plank highO2_0.1 (SPAdes) (version 2) | ecosystem: Environmental > Terrestrial > Deep subsurface > Rock core/Sediment ...
ATGGGCTGGTCAATTAAGGCAACGTGCAGTTTTTTGGCGTTTGCAATTTCCAAAGCGGTTTTCATCTCTGAACCAGGAGAAACGCCTACTATTTTTCCTAACTTTTGCTGGACGTACTGTCCGATCTTGACAAAAGCGTACCCTTTTACGCCGATCTTAGCGATATCGTGGAAAGACATCTTGCTCTTGTGCTGCTGCATTAGTGCGATGGCCCGCTGGCGATCTAATTCAACCGCCATGATCTCTGGCTGGAATTCTTCTACAGTTTTCTTGATCTCCTCAATACTTTGCTTGGCGATGTGTGAGGTTCCGATGATTTTGAGGTTATTCATGGCAGTATTTTAATGAGTCTAAGGCTTCGTTTCCCTTTTCGAATAAAGAAACTAAATCAAGATTTTTCTCCGTCTCCGGATCGTAAATTGGAAAGATTTGGTCATGCTCGGTAGCAAAAAAATTCATCCACATTACTTTCCTAAATATAGATTCATAACTTTGATTCCTACAATTTGTTATCACTTCATTAAGATACTCATTATATCGTGAAATAATGACATAACTCATGGCCTTCTTTTGATCTTTATAATTTTCAGGCGTTTTAGGCTCTACAAATTTTTCTGCGTATTGCATGTAACTTTCTGCAACTTTGTAATCATGGGCTTCTAAAGCGGCGTTGACATACTTTCCCAATTCTTCCCAGCTCTGAAATTCTCTTTTTTCTGTAGGAAGGTCATACCAAAGCCTTTCTTCGTCTTCCAAAGTCTCTTCTAAACCAGATGGTTTTGGTGATGATCGATTATAAGGATTGCTTTTGTTTTCTTTTTGATCGTATTTATTTTGTTTTTGCTTTCTTTGGGTTTGATCTTTTTCTTTAGTATTTTTGGTGGTGTACGGAGCAGGTATTTCTTCTTCAGGCAATTCTGCTTCATACTCAGATCCCTCTTCCAAATACTCCTCTTCCGTTTCTGGTTCTTCGTACAAAGGATCGCGGTTAACGTAGGCGTACAATCCTATTGTTGCTGCTACACCAACTGCTCCCATAAATGGCCAATATCGTTTCATGATGGTATTATTTTGAAGGATTCTATTTAATATTTGTCCTGGCAAAAGTAGTCTTGGCCGTTCGCTCTGCCAATTTCCGGTTGTTTTTCCGCTGATTATTGGATTAAATTTTGATAGAAATTGGTTTTTAACTACTTCTTACGAAGTGCTTAGCTTCGCTCACCCTAGGCCTAGACGACGACTTTTGCCCCTCTTACAGCACAGAAAAGTATATAAATTGAGCTTGATTAAAGTGCTTTAAACCAGTGAGGTGGTTATTCCTATGTTAAAAATGAAAAAAGTTACCGAGACATACGATTTAAAGGTTTTTACCGATGCAGGAGATTATTTTGGCGATATTGAAGACAGTATAGTGCATAATAATAAGGTTTCTGGATGGAAGATCAGAGCTACCAAGAATTCTTACCTAGCCAGAGTATTAGGCAGCGCCAAAGGAGTCATCGTTCCACATCAGATGGTGAAAGCGATAGGAGATATCTTTGTCATATCCAAGAGCGCAGCTCCAGCTGGTGGTACAGCCGAGGAGGGTGAACAATAAAATGAAAATCCTCAAGACGGATTTTCAATCATTCCTCGCTAATCGCTGCAGAGCAGCGGGGTATTTATATCCCCGCGAGGAATGAATAGATGGCTCTTCAGAAATATGTGCAGGATCTCTTGCACTACCGTTACATTCAAGGGGATTTGGAAGAGTTGGAAGATATTTTCATCGCTGCGTGATTCTGATTAACAATGTTTTTTAGTAATTCTTTTAAATCTTCTCTTATTTTGAACAAAAATGACCTTACTTGAATGGATCAATGCCCAGGCAATCGGAACGGTTTTTGAGAACAAGTATCTGCTTTCTCTGCTGATTGTGATTGTTTCTGGTGCGTTAGGTAAATTAATTTTATTTGTATTTACGCAGTATCTGCAAAAATTTGCTTCTAAAACTAAAAATAAGTTTGATGACATGATTTTTGAACATACCAAAAAGCCGTTATTCTATCTGGCGATTGCCTATGGGGTTAAGATAGCTCTCTTGAACCTGGAAGTCAACGACGTGGTAGACAAAATCATCACCTCGGTCATGGCGGTAGTGTTCTTGTACGCCATTCTGCGGGGCATCGATATCGCAATAGAGACATGGGCTATCGCCTTCTCCAAAAAGACCAAAACCAAAGTAGATGATGTGCTGCTGCCGTTGTTCAACAAAGTCACGAAAGTCTTGTTTATGGTGATCGGATTGATGTGGGTCTTGAAAATCTGGAAGATTGACATAACGCCGTATTTAGCGGGGGTAGGGATCAGCGGTATCGTCTTAGGATTAGCGTTGCAGGATTCGCTGAAAAACGTCTTTGGCGGCATTTCTTTACTGTTGGATAAAACCTATAAGATCGGCGATAAGATCCAGCTGGAAAGCGGGGAAGTAGGAATAATCAATGATATTGGCCTGCGCAGCACCAAGATCGTCAATTTCGATAATGAAGCAATTTATGTGCCGAATGGATATATCGCGAATTCACGGATCCTTAATTATACTCATCCCGATTCAAAGGTTAGGACTCATGTAGCTTTTGGAGTTGAATATGGCAGCGATGTGGAAAAAGTCCGCAAGCTGGTGATGAAAATCATCGAGGAGATGGAAGGAGTGATGGCTGATCCCGCTCCTTCGATACAGTTTATTGAGATGGGCGATTTTGCCCTGAAGTTTAAAGCCTATTTCTGGGTAGAAAAATGGAATGAAGCCTATGGCAAGAAGTTAGAAGCGACCGAGAAGATCTACAATGCTCTGAACAAAGCCAAGATCGGCATACCTTTCCCTACTCAGACGGTGTATCTGAAGGGGAAGAGTAAATAGTATTTTTGGTATATAGAAAAAGTTAAATAAGAAACATTTTGTGAAGTGCTTTATGCCATTTGACTTGTTTATTTTTTCAGCGCAGGAAATGGGTTTTGTATTCAAGCTAGTTGGCGCGTTAGTAGCAGGAGTATTGATCGGCCTGGAACGCGAGCATCGTGGAAAGTCTGCCGGCATAAGCACCTATTCGATGGTCATCGGCGGCTCTTTGATTTTTACTGCTTTGTCCATAAGTATTGATCCCAGTTCTCCAGCCAGGATTGCAGCGCAGGTTGTTTCAGGAATAGGTTTTCTGGGCGCAGGGATGATCCTGGTAAGCCAAGGGGAGAAGGTTAAGAATCTGACTACCGCCGCAGGGTTGTGGTTTGCTGCAGGAATCGGCATGGCTATCGGTTTTGGCTGGTATCTATTGGCAGCAGTGGCAACTCTTTATTGTATCATCGTTCCCAGGATTCCACATACTAAAAATAAGGAAGACAATAATAGTAATAAATAGTTCATAGTAGAAATTATTAAATAGTTTCACTTTTCTTATTTTCAGATGGTTATCCAAGCTTTTGTCACGCATCCGTTTGTATCGATACTGCTGTTAGCGGTAGTCATCTTTTTTGTGGTCAAAGCCATTATCAACTCTATCAGATTGTTCTTTTTCATTCTTTTGGCGGCGTTGTTTTTAGTGCTTTTCTTTAACGTTTCCCTTTCTGATGTAGTATGGTGGTTAGCTGCTATGCGCGGGCAAGAAGGACTGACTAGCTTGCTGTTGTGGAATTTTTAAGAAGATTTTGAACTATTTGCCTTGTCCTCAATAAAACTTATATAGTAGCGTCTTAAAGAATTACTATGACATCATCTATCTGGACAGAAAAGTACCGGCCGGCAACGTTTGCTGACATCAAAGGCCAAAAGGAAATTGTAGAAAAGATCAAGGCCTTCGTAGATTCAAAGAACATGCCGCACTTATTATTTTCCGGTCCGGCAGGTGTCGGTAAGACTACGCTTTCTTTAGTCATCGCCCGCGAATTATTTGGTGAGAATTGGCGGGAAAATACTTTAGAGCTGAACGCTTCTGATGAACGGGGTATCGATGTGGTTCGGGTGAAGGTCAAAGATTTTGCCAGGACCAAAGCGATCGGTGATGTGCCGTTTAAAATCATAATCTTAGACGAAAGTGATGCTCTGACTAGGGAGGCACAGCAAGCTCTGAGAAGGACAATGGAGAATTATACTAAGACTGCTCGTTTTTTACTTCTAGCCAACTATAGTTCTAAAATTCTTGATCCGATACAATCGCGGTGTGCGGTGTTTCGGTTTAAGCCGCTGAGCAAAGAAGAGATTTTTGCGGTCATCGATAAAATTGCCAAAGAAGAAGAGTTATCGCTTAGTTCGGAAACAAAAGAGGCTTTATTTGAAGTGTGTGATGGTGATGTCCGAAGATTGGAGAACATCATGCAGAGCTGCGCAGTTTTGCAGAAGAAAATTGATCCTGAACAAATTTTCTCCATGGCTTCTGTGGCTAAGCCAAAAGAAGTAAATGAAGTGTTAAGTTTAGCGGCGAAGGGAAATTTTCTGGAATCGCGCAAGAAATTATTATCCTTGATGCTGGATTATGGCTTGTCAGGATTAGATGTTATTCGGCAGATTCAGAAAGAAATCTGGAATCTGAAGTTAGAAGATAAGAAGAAAGTTGAGTTAGTAGATAAATGCGGTGAAGTGGAGTTCAGGATGGTGGAAGGCAGTGATGAGTATATTCAGCTGGAAAGTTTCTTAGCTTTTGTGATGTTGGTTGGGAGTAGGTAATAAGAAATATAGCTCTTATTATCTAAATCTTTAAAAGTTCCATTTTTGATTTCTAAACTTATGAAATTAGTGTATATTGAAAGTCCTTTCAAAGGGGAAAATTGGGAATTAACGGCAAGGAATGTGTATTATGCTAGATTATGTGTGAGAGATAGTTTGAAACGTGGGGAAGCTCCTTACGCATCTCACTTGTTCTTTACCCAAGCTGGGGTTCTTAATGATGCTATTCAAGAAGAAAGAGATTTAGGCATTGCAGCTGGCCAAGCTATGGGCGATAAATTTGATTTACGAGCAGTGTACGATGATTTTGGTATTAGCAGAGGCATGCAGTATGGAGTCGAAAGGGCTTTGAAGTTGAAGCAGCCAATTGAACATAGAAAAATTGCTGTAGTTATGGATTTAAATAAAGCCTTGCATGAAATGAAAGAAGCAAAACCACACATAGATTTAGGTGGGTTATTATTTTAGGTAATTCTTTTAAAGAAACGACTTCGCTCTTACATTATGGTTAGGGAAACTGTAATATCTTTTGATGACCTTATCGAGAAGGTTCTGGAGAGAGCGGAGAACGCAATAAGTAAACATGATTATACGATGGCGCGAACCTGCTATGAGACTGCCTGCAACTTATATTCACAGCATCCTACTGGAAATCTTCATATTGAAGCACGAAAAATAGATTTGTATAAGACATTGTTTGAGCGATAATTCTAGGTAATTCTTTTAAAGAAGAACCATTAATTGTAGGTTGAGAGCGGTTTCTAGAAGTGTTGGAGAAATAAAATGAGTTTGACAAAAAAAATTGGATTTTGTAAAGATATTGTAGTTTTGGGCGCCTTTGAGATGGTTAGAACAAAAGGACATTTGATAGGATATGGCGCAGAAATAGCAGGAATAGTATCTCTAATGAATGCTCATGATGATCCTAAAATGTATTATATTGGGCCTGCTCTGTATGTTGCTGGAAGAGTTTGTAATAATTTTAGGCAGGGATTAATAGCAGAAGATAGGAGAATGGCTGATGATAATTATTTGCTAAAAATTATTAGTGAAATAAAAAAAAGTAGATAAAAATCAACTGCTCTGCTTGATCCGCAGCTTCTCAGAGATCAACTCCCGATACTTGTAATCAAGAGTCAATTTCACTTGCTTGGTGGAAACATGATTTTCAGCAAGAGGTTCTTTCAGCTTACAGACAATCTCTGCCTGCCCGTCGTCCAATCGTGCTTCGTTTACTTTTCCAGCAGATTTACATTCCCAGGCTGGATCATCTAAGCTATATGATAAGACATTTCGCACTCCGAAGTCTTCGCCAGGCTTGGTTACTTTGGCAGTAGCTGCGCCGACATTGCTCACTAAGATTTTAAGTGCAACGACGCCTTTGCCAGCAGTATCTTCTTCCACCGCTTTTACAGTGATAGGTGCTCCCGAAACAAAATACGTTTTAGGTTCTTTGACGTTACAGACACGCTGATCAGCAAGGTCTTCTTTCAGGCATACTTCGGGAATAAGTAAGTAGGTTTGATAATGATATTCAATGTTGGCAAACCATTCCCGTTCTACTACCCCGGCCACTTCTTTTGCGTATTTCGCTTCCGACGCGAAACTCATGGTCTCTTCTCCACCATCGGGAACAAGTTCAGAGATGCCTTCTAAGGGCTGATTGTTTTTTAATTCCCAAGCTTTCATGCCGGTAAATTCTTCTTGCGATGGGCCGAGTAATTTTACAGCTATTTCATTAGGCTGCACGGCATATTCTCCTTTATTCTTTAAGGTCAATTCTAATGGAAAGGTCTCTTCGTCAAAGATGCTATACACGCCGTTCTCTTCTACCCCAAAAGGTCCGAATTGAGCCAGAATACCTTGCGTGCCGCCCAGATATGCTCCTTTAACAGTCTGCTGCTGCTGTTGATTACAGGCAGTCAGAAATAATAAAGCGATAACAAGTGTTGGAATAATGATTTTTCTCATCTGCAGACCTCTTTTGATAATAATACTTAGTTAATGAAGAAGGCTATTTAAATTTTACTGGGATAATTTTTTACTGTTTTTCAAAAATTAAGACTATTTTGGAGCCTTTTGGCTCTAAATTTTCTTTACTGAAGCTATAACCTAGTTGCAGAAGAAGATTGCTTGATCTTAATTGTACTATTACACTTTGCATAGTTTGTATTGCGCCATAAGAAGCAAAAACATAGATGAAAGACATCCCTTGAGCTAATTTAAGCTGTATTGCTTGTAAGATGTTCTCTAAGGGGTGATTTTTTTGAATAAATAAAGAGATTTTTTCCCAATCTTCCAGCGATTGTTCATAGATGTCAATCAACTCTTCTTTTGTAAGATTTTTCTTTAAATTGTAATTTGTTAAAAATTTGATAAAACCTTCCATAAATCCTGTTGACGCCATGTTTAATATACTTACTCCTTTTTTCTTATGCATCTTATAGATAGAATTTCTTATCTCTTCAGCAACTTTTTTTTGTTTTTCTTCTGGAAGAGAATTAATCCAGAGTCCTATGCTAATTATTGGCAATGTAGGATGATTTCCAATGAGATATTTTAGTTGTTTAAATGATTGTGTCTTCTGAGAATTTTTAAGGTCACCTAAACCGCAGCCTTTAGGTAAAAAACCAACTCTATTCCTTGAAAAGAAACTAATTAGTTGTTCTTTTTTCTCTTCTAAAAATGATTTGAAAAAGCCGTAAGAAAATTTGCCTGCCTCAATACTTGGATCAAAATCTTCATTCATCGTTGGGATATTCTAAAAAATATTGCGCCATACTTAATGGAGTTGCATTTATAATCAATAAAGATCCCGGCAAAATAGCAGCAGTTTTTATATGAACCCTCTCTTGTGTATATTTACACATCACCTCTTTTTTATTTAAGTCTAGAACAAAACCTTGTTCATCAATTGAATATCCTAATCTTTCTAAGGCTAATTGTATATCATTCGTACTTAATTCAATCAATTCTAATTCAGGCATTTTAGTTTCTTCTTTGATAGCTGCTATATAAATTTATTGGACTTACTGCGGCGTCTTAATGATTCTTACGGTTCTCTGGAAAGATTGCGCATAAGAATAGTCTAAATCTATCAATAATGGTGTTTCAAAAGCGGATGAACCAGGTATATCAAAGGTGCAGATGATCTTCCCTTGGCCGTTGCTTAAGCGTACAAAGCCATCCTGCGGCTTGCAGTTTACTTTGCCCCCGCCGGTCATTTCTACGTTATATTGAACTCGGTCAAGGTCTGAGTATTCGATGGAAGCCTGTCCACAGTTGTTGATATTCGCAAATGGGCTTAATACTCTTCCGGTGTTAAGATTTTTGACATTGATTTCGAAAATTGCTCTGCTGCCGACCATATCTACACCAACATAAGTTACACCAACCGGACCACCCTGTCCTCCAGCCATAGGTACATCTTTAGGCCGGCAGGTTTTCTGCTCTGCAGTTACTTGATAAAATAATGGATCGACACAGACAGAAGGATTAGCGATGGTATGATAATGGTAACAGGAAAGAAAGTTTAAAGTAGGATTGTAATCAGGAACTCCCAACGGAAGATCAATACTGGATTCGAATTCTATGATATTGCTGCTGCCTTCGGTGTTGTAGAGATTTTTTCCTTCCAAGACTCCGACACCTTCTGCGCAAGATCTTGGCCCAAAAAAGCTGCCAGAAATGATGTTGCGGTCAAAACCAGTGACGTGGACAAAACAATCTTGTGCTTTCAAGTCATGGCTTCCTTTGTTCTTGACTTCTACCAATGCGATTAAATCACTTTGATCATAGAGTATAGATGGCGGAGAGTCCTGGATAAGTTGCAATTCTACTCCTTGTGTGCCGGTTTTGACTTGCTGCAGGGCAGCTACGGTGTCTAAGGGAGTTTCCCCTGCGCCAGGTTTAGGTTTGCAAGAGACTAAAAATAAGGCTATAAGAATAACTAATAGTAAGGTACTCACGCTCTTTTTCATTATTGTTATTAAATAAAAAGATTATATAAGGTTTTTGGTGAGCATCATTTTCATTTTTTACTACTTGTTAGGGAAACTTTTATAAAGCAATCCCTGAAGAAATTATTTGATGGAATTGGGAGATATGCTGGTTCGCGATCCGGAACAATTTAGGGAAAAATGCAGACAGCGTGAGCATCAGACTACTATCGCTTACTTTGGCCTCGATTTGATGATTACGAAAGAAGGCGCAATTCATTGTATAGAAATAAATGGGCATAATGCTGGAACGAAAGGATTTAAGGAAGCATATGGGGAAGATTTTGCCCGGAAAAGAACTATAGAATATCTGGCTTCCTTCGGCTTGCCAGTGACGATTTATACCTTTGACGCTGGTAAGAAAGATGACTGCTGGGCGGAAGATGCTCTCGATGTTAAAGTTTATGATGTGGATAAATTCTGGATGGAATGCTCTAAAGAAGCTTTAGGGATGTTTGATCTTCTAAAAGAAATATCTAATGTACAGAAGACGGGAAAACCCTTGGATGAAACTGTCGGAACAAATATGTCCGATGAAGAATATTACAAAAGACGTGCCTCTTTATCTTCTGCTCAACTTGATTCTTTTGAAAGCATCTTTCGTACTGTTCTAAATGAACGAGTAGGACTTAGGGTAAAACCTGAAGAGATGAACGGTCTTTACAATATTGATCCGGCTGAGGGTATTATCTGGGCTAATATGGGGAGTAACTGGGTTTTTGATGAAGATAGATTTTTAGTAGCTAATCCCAATGTCATAGAATGGGCCACGGAAAACAAATTGGCTTCTGAAATTCTGATGAGTCCCTTTTCACCATTTTCTTGTCCAGTTTTCCCAGAACAATTAGAACCGGGGAATGAAATGTTAGCTAAGTATTTAGGTTTTGTAAAAAAACAAAAAGTCGTCCTAAAACCTATTGATGGATACTGCGGAAACGGCGTAGTAGTTTTGGACAAAAGAAAATTCTTAAACTCAGACGGAAAGTTACGTAAAGAAATCGGTTCCTTCCTTACGGAGCCAGAAAAGTATTTTGATGATGAAAAAATAATTAAAGGTTTAACAGTTTTAAAAAAATCTGAAAGAATATTAGTACAACCATTTATAGAATCCAAGCCATTTTATTCTCCTAATACCGGAAAATATCATAATGGGGCGGTCCGTTATATTGCAATGATTCATAGCAGCGGGGGAAATATATCTGTCCACCATATCGGCGGCTATGTGCGGCTCGCTCCTGAGCCTATTTCTGATTCCATGGATGCCTGTATAGCTAATTTAGCCAAGGGGGCACATGCAATACCCTTGTCTGAAAGGGATCAGAATCGCTTAGAAGCCTGGGTCGAGGTGGTATTACCTCATTTTTATAAGAGAGCTCTTCGTTTGGGAGCATGCCCTGGATTACCGGTGCAAAATTGTGTATTTGTCGAGAAATTTGATTATTTTTATAAATCACCGTGGAATTGGTATTAACATGGCCAAATACAAAGTTGAGCATTTCAAGAAGGATTGCATTAGCTGCGGCGCTTGCGCAGTGATCAATCCGGACTTCTGGGAGATGGATGCCGAAGGCATGGCTGACCTGAAAGGCTCAACTAAAGTCGGCGATCATTACGAATTAGAGATCGATGAGAAGGAAAAAGACAGCAATCAGGAAGCAGCAGATGTCTGTCCGGTCAATATCATTCATGTGAAGAAGATTGAAGAGAAGAAGTAATTAAGATTACTGTTCTTAGAGTTTTTGTGATTCACTGTTTCAATTCTTTCCTTAGCGCATGATTGTAATTCACTAAGTGGTGTTTAATCCTAGAAAGCATCTCATGGTGTTCCTTGACCAGATGCTGCAGTTTTTTGGTAGCATGATGATGGTTCTTACTATGTTTATATCTACTTCTTTCATCAGTAGCTGAAGCATGTTTCTGGCCGTGATGCTGCGCTTCTTTGCTTAGATTGTGTAATTTTTTATTCATCTTCGATAATTCTTTAGAACAGAGATAAAGATAGGCTGCTTCGCGGGTGATGCTCATGGAAAGAAGGAGATTTTTGGACTATTTAACTTTAGCGGTAGAGTTAAGATCCACATATATTCCTAAATGATCGCTGGGATATTTTTCTCCAAAAGAAGGATGAGCGACATACCCGCTGCTGGCTATCTGCCCGAAGTTGGCGAAAATAAAATCAATTTTGTGATATCCTCTTCCGTAACAGGGGATGGTCGTCCCTTCAGAAGATTTAATCGGCAGGCCTGCGGTCAGATCAGCTACTTCATATACAAATGCATCATACAGCGGCGAGTCTTTCCTAAAATTGAAATCTCCTCCCATGATGATTTTTCTTCCTTCTCTTTTTCTTTCTCTGACGTGATCAAGAAGTTGTTCAGCTTGACTTTCTACAGTACTGTCAGCGATATCTTCGGGATGGTAAGAGTCCGCAAGATGGGTATTTATCACCACCAGCTCTCCGAGATCGATCTCTTGATATCCCTTTCTTAGGATTTTGTCACTAAGCTGTTTTGGGTTAAACAGGCGTGCTTGTTCTTTGAAGAGATCGTAATTTATTCCAGCTGGTCTATCTTTCGTTAATGCAGCAAGACCGGTGCTTCTCACGATCTTCCTATTACTGATATGATAGCCTTCGATGCTATCAACAAAAGAATTATCCCAAGGGAAAATAACCTCTTGCAATAGCACTAAGTCAGGATGGTAGCTTTTTATCGCTTCTTTAATCCGAGAGTAGCGTGGCTTTGAATCCCAGAAAGAAACCCCGTGGATGTTCCAGGTTAGGATACGCATGATTAAAATGCAAGAAATGGCTATTTAAAGTTTAGGGAAGGTAAGTATATGCTAATTTACTTCTTCACGATAATCATGCAATGATCGCGCTCAAATGGCTCGAGAACTTTGTAATCGATGACCGTGAATTCTTTTTCCAATAAATCTCTTATTTCGATGAAAATGTCTTTTGGTTTCCGCTTGACGTCAATACTTCGAGCTTTGACTGCCAATAAACCATAGCCACCTTTCTTCAAAAATAGTTTACAGTTCTTGATGAAGATTTCTGCTTGATTTTTCTGGGCAATGTCCTGATAGACAATATCTGCAGCAGGAACTCGCTCTATGTACTCTTCGGGATGGTTGGCGTTGGCCAGGATAGGAATAATATTCTTTCGCTGTTGGGATAAGAATACTAAATCTCTGATAACCCGAGGAGCAGGATCGACTCCAAAAATCTGTCCTTCGTTGTTGATCATGTCAGAGATAAAGGAAGCAGTATATCCATGGGAGACACCGAGATAAAGAATGACGTCTCCTTTTCTGATTCCTGCATTAGTGCAGCCTTTCATAATCATGGCCGCTAACTTGCTGTGGTTAGGATCAAACTCGCGGTATTCTCCGTCTTTTTCCTTGAAAGTCCGTTCATCAAAATGTTTTTTCCCTGGAAGGATGCTTTTAGTGTACAATCTTCTTCCGTCGGAATAGATTTCAAAGATCTTATGCGGTTTGATGGAACTCATAACCATTTATTTCTATACTGATTTATAAAATGAATGGTAGAATTTAAGCCCCAGTTTATTGTTTATCTTTGTGGTACAAATCTAAAAAGATGATTTTATCTTCTTCTTTAAGGTAGGCATAGGAAAGACGGAAAGAACTAATGTATATCTCTCTCGTCCCATTTCGGACATATCTCATTGGCTTTCCAATTTCCGGGTTTTCAATAATTTTTTTGATCTGCTTCTTTATCTTTTCTTGATCAGCGTTGTTTTTATTCTTGCGAATAATGGAAAGAAAGTTCGGCGAATAATCTATGTTCATTCATCGAGCTCCGCTAAAAAATCATCTACTGATATGGAAACAAACTCTCCTCTTTCATATTTTTTCCATGCTTCTTCGGTTCTCCTGGCAAATTCTAAATCTTCTTCGATATTTTCATTAAAGTCTTCAACACTTTTAAGGATGAGTTGTTTTCCAGCTCTCATGACTACGAACCTTTCTCCTTCATGAAAGCCTTTTCTCATTTCTTGCGGAATTACTATCTGTCCTTTTGAACTTAGTTTGGTTATTTCTATTTGTGCCATTAAGTAAGATTAATCTTACCTCTATAAAAATGTTATGGTTGGAATGTTGTAATGTAGAAAAAGTAAAAATTATGATTTTAACTTTTCTTCCAATTCTATCCTATAATCAAGTGCTTTGAATTCACCTTTGAAATAATCTAATCTTGCACAAAGTGATAACTTATCAGCTAACATTCTTGCGGCCTTACCTTTTTTATCTCGCGGAGCTTTTTGGACCAAGGGATGGTTTATTATTATTCCATGCTTAGGCGATCTTGAGCCAGTTTTGAGATGTCTGAACAAAGCTTTCTCCGCTCCCAATAACTGCACGGTGGATGCCGGCAGTAAAGCAAGATGTCTCAATCCTTTTCCTAATTCGATCAAGCGCGCAGCGATAGTCGCTCCTGCTAATTCTAGGAGATTAGGACAATATTTAATCATGATTTTCTCGAGATAAAGTTCATGTTGTTTTCGCAGCGCATAGATTGAGATTATTCTTCCTGCTAACAATTTCATCTCTTCTAAGTCGAACTCTGACAAATCTGCGCCAAAACTTCCCGAAGCGCGTTCCTGTTCCAAAACTAACTCAACATATTTCTCATGATTTTCTATCTCTTCAGAAAGTTCAGGAAAGTATAAGCTGTACCATTCTCTTAGTCGCTTAGACATGGTATTGGCAATTTTGTCTAACTCGTTGATGTTGGCAATAGCTTGCATGATCAGATTGTCTTCATTGACCGCATTCTTAAGCCCTTCTTTGGTCAATTCCAGATTTCTTTGGTAGAAATCAGCATAGTATTTAGTCTCCTTGAATAATAATAGTGCTTGGAGAAGTCTTTCTTTGGGCAAAGGCTGGGCATTATGTTTCTTTTGCATTTTTTCTTCAGATTTTTCCTTATGTTTATACTCTTCAAGGGATTTGAACAGCAGGGAATCTACGATAGTATTTTTTTCATCGAGGACAAAGGTTCCAAGGATGTTGCTGAAGATATAGTTCATGGTTTTGTGTAAGAAGCTAATTTTATTATAAATGTTGTTGCAGAAGATTAATTAATAAATGGCGATAGGTTTTTATAGAAATAAATCAATTAATATTCAAGATGACCCAAATCACCATTCAAAAAGAAATATTGAATACCCTTACTGGGCTTAAATCAGAGGTAGATCATATAAAAAAAGATATGCATCAGATCATTGAATTCTTTGAAGATACACGACTAACTGAAGAAGAAAGGAAACTAATAGATAAAAGTGTTGCCAAAATAAGGTCTGGCAATGAATCTAGCTTTATTTCTCATAATAATCTTAAGAAAGAATTAGGTCTTTAGGTTATGTTATCCGTCAAGTACGAGAATCAGGCTTCTAAGTTCTTAAAAAAATTAGGTGTGAAAGCAGATATTAAAAGGATTATAGAAGGCTTTGAATAACCCCAGTTTACAAAACATTTTGAGCTTATCCAGAGCCTTCTAAGAAGTATTTTGAATAGTTTTTCAAAATCCTCTATAACAAAGATTGAAGAACTGTCAGAAAATCCCTTTCCGCAAGATATTGTAAGAGTCGAGGGTTATCAAGATATTAAAGTTTTCAGAGTACGAGTTGGTAATTATAGGGTCCTCTATTTTTTTGATTATGACCATTCAAAATTATTTGTTCTTAAAATTGATAAGAGGGAAAATGTTTATTGAGGCGATTCTTTATGATATTTTAATGTTGTTGCAGAAGATTTATTAAAGAGTTTAAGAATTCGGACTGTTATGACCGCCGAAAAAGATGAATTACCTGGACTTGTGAATAAATTAAAGGGAGTTCCCTACAACGAATGGTTTTATTTCGAACGAGAATTCATTAGCGGCTACGACACCTTTGTGTTTGGCATTGGTGATGTTGCTGTTCGCCGTTTAGAAAGAACCCCCGATAGCCATGTTTATGAAGCAATTATTGTTCCTGAGGAGAGTGAGGATGATGAAGGAAGTCCTGTTTTGTATGGCGGATCTCTGATCCAAGATATGTATGAAAATCTTGAAGCTCAGCGACATGAAAAAAGAGATCTCCAATAATTTTTCTTATTACAAAGTTGCTTGGCCGTTTCTTTTTCAAAGTTGTTGATTTTCTCTCTAAAGGTTAATCACAATATTTTTATATGTCTGCACACAACAAGCATTTATGCAGCAAATAGAAGATTTAGAGTTTTTGAAAAAATTCAAAGAGAAAAGCACTTTAACAGAAGAGGATGCTTTACGATTAGGCGCGGAAGTGAGCCGGGCATTGAGCAACAGGCTACTTAAGAAGACAAAAATAAATTAAAATAATTCCCTTTCTTATTTTCCTTCACATTACCGATATATTTATAAATAACCTCTATCCCAAAAGGAAAACAGATGTATATCACACTGATCGGCATCGTCGATTAAATGATCTGCGTCAAACAGCCTGAAAAGGTGACCATCGCAGTTAATTCTGAAGATGGAAACCATGAATAGGCAATTACAACAATGGGACAACCAAAATCACCACGACATGGAAGTATTCAATTTTGGCCTAGACGAAGAGCTAAACACTCCGTAGCCAGACTTAGATCGTGGGCTCCGGAAAGCAAAGCTAAACCATTAGGATTTGTCGGCTACAAAGCAGGGATGACTCATATTCAGGTTATCGATAATAAGCCTCGATCCCTTAACAAAGGAGAAGAGGTTTCTGTCGCTTCAACCATCATCGATTGCCCGCCTATGACGGTCGCAGGAATTTGTTTCTATGACAAGCATCTCAATGGGGTGCGCAAAGCCGGCTGTGTCCGGGCAGACAATCTTTCCAAAGATCTGGGAAGAAAAATCCAATTGCCCAAGAAAAAACCGACAAAAACTTTTGATAATTTCACTCAATTTGAAGACGTCCGCCTTCTGGTCCATTCCAATCCTTCCGCAGCCGCTATCGGGACCAAAAAACCAAAATTATTGGAAATCGCTCTCGGCGGCAGCAAGGAAGAAAAATTAGCCTATGCAAAACAAGTCCTAGGAAAAAATATCAGCGTCGAGGAAGTATTTGAACCAGGCGTATCCTTGGATATTCACGGTATTACCAAAGCAAAAGGATTCCAGGGTACCGTTAAGCGATTCGGCGTCCCTATCCGGCAGCACAAAGCAGAAAAGACCAAGAGAGGTATCGGGACTCTGGGGCCATGGCACCCTAACCGAGTACGTTACAGCGTTCCTCAGTCTGGTAAAATGGGTTTCCACTTGAGAACAGAATATAATAAACAATTACTCAAAGTAGGAAAAGACGGCGCAGAGGTATCACCTGCCGGCGGAATCACCAAATACGGTTTAGTTAAAAATAATTATCTTTTAATCAGAGGTTCAGTATCCGGCGTTAAAAAAAGACCGGTAGTATTGACTAAATCAATCCGGCCTGATCATTCCATGACTAAAGAAGCTCCACAAATAAAATATGTATCGGTGAAAGCATAATGAAATTATCAATCGTCAATAGCGGAAATAAGAAAACCGGGGACATGAACATGCCTAGCCAGTTTAAAGAGGAATTCCGCCCCGACCTGATCAAACGCGCAGTTCATTCTCTCTGGAGCAAGGCACGTCAAGCATACGGTTCAGACCCATTGGCAGGTTTACGACACTCTTCAAAATTAAGCAAACGCCGTAGAAAATACCGAGGATGTTATGGTTTCGGTATCAGCAGAGTAAATAGAAAGATCCTCTCTCGAAGAGGGACCAGATTCAACTGGGTGGGTACATTTTCACCGCAAACTGTTGGCGGGCGACGTTCACATCCTCCTAAAGCTATCAAGGTTTTAGAACGAAGGATCAATAAAAAAGAAAATCGAAAAGCGATCCGCTCTGCCATGTCTGCCACTCTTATGAAAGAGGTAGTAGCAGAACGAGGACATAAGTTGCCGGTTGAATATCCATTTGTGGTCAGCGGCGCGGTAGAATCATTATCTAAAACTAAAGAAGTAGAAAAATTATTGATGGATCTGGGCTTTGCAGGAGAATTAGCACGATCAGCTCAGAAAAAAGTCCGCGCCGGTATGGGTAAGATGAGGGGTAGAAGATACCAGCGCAAGAAAGGAGTATTAGTAGTTACCGGCGGAGATTGCCCATTATTAAATGCCGCAAAGAACGTTCCCGGCGTAGATGTGGTCGAAGTTAAGGCCTTGAACGCAGAATTACTGGCTCCTGGCGCAGATGCAGGACGAGTAACTTTATGGACGGAAAAAGCAGTGCAGAAAGTAGCTGACGAAAAATTATTCATGTAGATAAAATGGCAAAAAAAACAACGCAAAAGGAAGCAGAACAGATGAAGACTGAAGCAGTCGAAGACATCTTTGATCCTTACGTTGTGATCAAGGCTCCTTTGTCAACAGAGAAAAATATCCGACAGATCGAATCTGATAATAAATTGGTATTTTCAGTCCATCCTGCCGCTACCAAAGCACACGTAAAGAGAGCGGTGGAAGAATTATACAAAGTCAAAGTGATCAAAGTCAATATCGATAATTCATTCACCGGGGTTAAGAAAGCCTACGTGAAATTAAGCAAGGAGAATCTGGCATCAGACTTAAGTGCTGATTTAGGGTTGATATAAGATGACCACTAACCCAGAGACTAAGCGAGTGTATAATCAAGCAGATTTAGCTAGTCTTGTTGCTGGAGATAGAGTTATTTTAAGCCTTACAAGTGAAGAAGAAAGACGACAAGCATCATACGCTTATGGCGGTGTTTCAGGTAACGATGTACTTTTCCTTTCCTATGATGATAGTATGTTAGAAATACTAAAAGTAAAACAAGAAGGATTATCTTTAGATGGGTTAGGTAATTTGGTAGTAACAGAACTGGAGGACATGGAACTTATTCCGCTTGTCGAAAGCTCGTACAATATTACTGGCCTTTATGAAAAAGAATTAACTTTACTTGAAAAAGCAGGTTTATATACAAATAATTAAGGATGATACACCATGGGTAAACGACTAGTCCAACAAAGACGGGGAAAAGGAACACCGCGATATCGCGCGCCTAGCCATCGCTATGAAGGAAGAGTCAAGCATTACGCATTACAAACCTCGGGCATGGTTACCGATGTAATTCATTGTGCAGGGCATTCTGCACCACTGATGGAAGTTGCTTACCTGACTGGTGAACGAGGATTGGCTTTCGCTCCGGATGGAATCAGAGTAGGCGATGAAATCGCGGTAGGAAGTGCAGATGTCAAAATCGGAAACGTCCTTACTTTACGGGATATTCCTGAAGGTACTTTAATTCACAATATCGAATTGCAGCCTCTTGACGGCGGAAAATTGGTTCGCGCTTCAGGTTCATCTGCAAGAGTAGTGTCAAAGACTGAAGAGTCAGTCCGGGTGCAACTGCCTTCAAAGAAAGAAAAATTATTCCAGCCGGATTGCCGGGCATCAGTCGGCGTTCTTGCTGGCGGCGGAAGATTGGACAAACCCTTCCTTAAAGCAGGATTCAAGTATCATAAGATGCGGGCAAGAAACAAGTTGTACCCAATCGTATGCGGAGTATCTATGAACGCAGTAGATCATCCATTTGGTGGAAAATGTTCCCACGTCAAGGGTCGTCCAACGCAATCATCTAGAGGTGCTCCTCCAGGACGAAAGGCTGGTAAGATCGCGCCGCGAAGAACGGGCAGAAGGAAGAAATAGGAAATGGAAACAGTAACACAACATCAGACTGCAAATGTGAACTATGAAGTACTTAAAGCTAATAATTATGCTAGGGGAGTTGCAAAATTAAGGGAAGTAGGAGAGCAGCCAAAAACATTTAAGAAAAATATTGAAGCGCGAGTTGTTGCCTATGAAAACGGAGATAAAGAGCTATTCAATGTCTGGCTTGATTCTTGCACTGCAATTGTGAGTAAAAAAAGATCAACAAAAATTAAGGTTGTTCCTCAATCAATCGATTTAATCAACATTCCCGCAAATTTTAGAGAGCCATTTTTGCCAGTAGAGCCAGTAGATTATGATGACAGTCACGAGAAAGAGCTAGATAGTAATAATGGAAAATATAATCAACTACTTGAAGAAGGCGATATTTTAGGTCATGATGGCTGGTTGGCGGCTGTCGAAGGAGATGTTCATTTGTTGGATACATATAGGAATATCATTTTCAACGGTTTTAAGAAAAAAAGAGCCATGGGTTTTTATGTTCGACAGAATACTGAGCAAGATGGATTGCGGGCCTTGTTGGTGCATGATCTTAGTAGCGATTCCGATGCCGATGGTGGCGGTAATCTTGACAGCCTCGGTTCCTTCCTCCGTGGTAGCCCCGTCGTCGGTGCGCGAAGCGCGCGCGCAAAAAAAACAGGTTCTGCCTACAGAAATCCGGCAATGACGGAAGAAGAAAGATTAACCACCAGCATTGAGCAAGAATTATCACGATTGGATGGTTTTGTAGGAACGTACGGTCAAGAAAATTATGCAAAAATAAAACAAGAAGTGGCACAAAATCTAAAAGGATTGTACAAAAGGTAAGGAGATACTAATCAACTATGGCTAAAGAATTGACTTGGAAAGGAAAATTGGAAGAGGACGCAGGCAAGTTAGACTTACAGGAATTTATGAAACTTGTCCCTTCACGCCAGCGAAGATCCTTGAAGAGAGGCTTCACTGAAGCGCAGAAAGCATTAATGGTGCGCATTGAAGCAGGCGAAAATAATGTCAAGACTCATTGCCGAGATATGATTATCGTTCCGGTCATGGTAGGAAAGACTCTTCGCGTCTATAATGGGAAAGAATATCTCCCGACTATTATTACTGCTCAAATGCTGGGCCACTATCTGGGAGAGTTCTCTCCTACTCGAAAAGGTGTAGCGCACAGCGCAGCCGGTATTGGAGCTACTAGATCAAGTAAAGCGGTCTCAGCGAGATAAAGATACAACATGGCTACCACAACCACTTCAAAAACAGGACAAGGGCATCTTGCTGCAGCGAAAGCATTGAACTTGCCGGTTTCGACCAAACACTGCATCGAAATCTGCGATTCATTGCGCTACAAAGATGTTTCCTATGCTAAGCAGTATCTGGAAGAAGTAGTCGGCTTGAAAAGACCAGTTCCATTCAGGAAATTTGTCCGCAACATGGGCCACAAAAAAGGTATGTCTTCCGGTAGGTATCCTAAGAAAGCAGCATCAGAAATATTAAAGCTCTTAAACTCAGTGGAAGCGAACGCGCATTTCAAAGGTTTGAATACTGGATCTTTGAAAATCACTAAATTAGTGGCAAACCGCGCTCCTATTCCAATGGGCGGCGGACGGCATAGAACTGGAACTAAGCGGACTCACGTTGAAGTTGAAGTGAAGGAACGAGGAGTTGCCGGCAAGAAGAAAGCTGAAGTTGCTCCGATGAAGAAAGAACATAAAGAAGCTGTTGCAGTGAAAGAAGATTCAACTCCTACTGCACCTGCACACGATCACACTCATGGCTATGAAGATCACGAACATAAGCACGATCATCCCACTCATGAACATAAACATGAGTACGCAGATCACAAGCACGAACATGATCCAACTCCGGTCAAGCCAGCAGCCAACAAGGTTAAAGCAGCTGCTGAAGAACCTTCATCCGCAGAATTATTGCGAAGAGCGCAGCAGAAAGCCGCCGAGTTAAATCGAATGCAGAAAGAACGCAAAGATACTGAACAAGTATCAAACCTATATGAAGAATTACAGAAGAAAGGCTCATTACGATCCGCAGGTGTTAAAAAATGATTGAAAGAACATTTGTCGCACAGAGAACTCGAGAATATTACATCCGCAAATATGTAGAGAAGATGCTCGGCAATGTCGGCATTTCCACTATCTCTCTCAAGAAAATTCCGCTAGGTGAAAAAATAGTTATCCATACCAGCAGGCCAAGCCTGATCGTCGGTTCAAAGGGAGCAAATATCCGCTCTCTTACCAAAGCTCTTAAGGAGAAATTCAACTTAGAAAATCCACAAATCGAGATCAGCGAAGTTTCCAATCCTTTCCTCAATGCCAACATTGTTGCAGAAAGAATTGTTTCATCTTTAGAAAGATTCGGTTCGGCAAGATTCAAAGGAGTCGGGCACAAGATGATGGAAAATGTCATGAACGCAGGCGCTTTAGGAATTGAAATTATTATCTCAGGTAAAATTCCTGGCGCACGAGCGAAGAGCTGGCGTTTTTACACGGGTTATTTAAAAAAATGCGGAGATGTAGCGCTTTCCGTCCGCGCCGCTAGGAAATCAGCATTGCTAAAAAGCGGTATCATCGGCGTTAAAGTAGCGATCATGCCACCAGATATCGTACTTCCTGATAAAATAAAATTATTGGAAGAACCTGAACAGGTTGCAGCTCCGGTAGAAAAAGAAACTGCAGCTCCAGCCAAGGCTCCGGCTAAGAGAAAAAGGACTACTAAGAAACCAGCAGATAAAAAAGATACTAAAAAGGAAGTTGAGTCTACAAAATCAACAGAAGAATCTTCAGAAGCGAAAGTAGCGCAAGAAACAGAAAAGGAACCAGAGGCACCTGTTGAAGCAGAAAAAACATCTGAGGTGAGCGACTCATGAAAGTCATGAAAGAATTGCGCGAGCTGCAGACACCTGAACTTGACAGCAGATTGAAAGAATTTAAAAAGGAACTATTAAAATTAAGGATAGAAGTCGGGGCAGGAACTGGAACAGCGAGTTCCGGAAAAGTAAGGCGCACTAAAAAAAATATTGCGCGTATCATGACTTTACTTAATGAGCGAGAGGTGCCGCGTCAATAAATATGGTAGGTGTATGTAATCAATGTGGGCTTCCAGAGGACTTGTGCGTCTGTGAAGCCATTGCCCGTGAGCAGCAAAAAATCACGGTGACCATAGAAAAGCGAAAATTCGGCAAAAAGTATACGGTCATCAGCGGCATAAAGAAAGAAGCGAATATCAATGAAATATTCAAGGCCTTGAAATCAAAGTTTGCCTGCGGCGGAACAGCCAAGACCGGGCAAATCGAACTTCAGGGCGATCATAAATCAAGAATGAAGGCAGCATTGGTGGATATGGGTTTTCCGGAAGAAACCATTGAACTGGCCTAAGACTATCGGGATCAAGCAGATTCCGGTGGAAGCATACCATGGCTAGAAAAGAAATATTCCCTCATGAACTGATCGGAGAAGCGATCGAAGTGGTGAGTTCCAAGAATAAAAGCAATCTTGGAATAAAAGGAAAAATTATTGACGAGACCAAGGAGACGATCACCGTCGCTCAAGATAACGGCAAAGAAGTTATCTTGATGAAACAGATAATCACGTTTAAGCTGGTGAAAAGCGGAAAGATAATTTCCGGCGAAGTAATCGCAAAACGGCCTGAAGACAGGCTTAAGGGATAACAAAGTAACAAGAGAAACACAAAATGATGAAAGTCAGAAAAGAAGTTTTGGGAATACCGGCGCCGCAACGCGCCTTTGATAGTAAGTACTACGATAAAAACTGCCCTTTCACCGGCGGCTTAGTGGTAAAGAAAGAACTATTGAGCGGAAAAGTGATCAAAAAGGATACTAATAAATCTGCGACTATCGAGTGGAACAGATCTTCCTACATACCTAAATATGAAAGATTTGCATTGAAGAGGTCTCGATTGCGGGTACATAATCCCCCATGCCTTGATGCGCAGGTGGGCCAGCAAGTATTGGTGGCAAGAACCAGGCCATTAAGTAAGACTAAACATCATGTCATTATTCAGATCCTTGGAGAAGGAAAGATCGAGCACAAGTTTGGTGCTGAAGAGCCAGGAAAGAAAATCGTAAAGAAGAAAATTGCTGCTGAAGAAGCAGGTGAAGAAGAATGAAGACTTCAGGCAAAAAAATTATAGCTAAAGCTGGACTAGTATCCGCAGGGCTAGCAGGACTTTGTGGATCTGCTTATATGCTTTCTCAGAATCCTCCTTTTGATTATTCTGAGATTCGGGGTGATTATGCTGATGTAGTTGGTACTGAGGAAGTATACAAATTAGTTAGAGAACATGATTTAGTTGTTAAAAAACTTGAAAGTGATGCCAATAATTTTGCATCAGAGTTAAAAGGTGACCAAAAATGGATTAACTTTAACTTGGATAACTATTGCGATGGAAGAGGTTATTTTAGCGACTATTTCAAATGCAAGGAGTTTACTTCAAAGTATTATGGGCTGCAATCATTAGTTGAAGATCATAACAAATATCTCAAAGATGTAGCTGACGATAAAGCGATGGTTGAGAATCTTAAAAGAGAGAGTGGATATGAAGACCCCGAGCCGATTTGGTTGGGATCAATAGCTTTGGCTAGCACGGCAGTTTTTTTATTGGCTATAGCTGCAGGCGTTTTTGATGATAAAAAACAGATAGGAAAATCACAATGAAAGCGCTCAAAAGTCATGTAACACGGGGACTGCCAGTCGAGGCGCGAGTTAATACCTGTGATAACTCTGGCGCAAAAGTACTCAAGATCTTTTCCGTGGTAGGATCAAAGACCGTCAAGGCAAGAATCGCGTCCGCAGGAGTGGGCGATTTAGTGATGGCTTCCGTCAAGAAAGGAAAATTAGAGATGAGAAAAACTGTAGTACTTGCGGTTATTGTCAGGCAGCGCAAAGAATACCGCCGGGCTGACGGAACCAGGATCAAATTTGAAGATAATGCAGCGGTAGTATTGAAAGATGAAAAAGGAAACCCAAAGGGAACTATTTTCAAAGGACCAATAGCCAAAGAAGTTGCGGAGCGCTGGCCGGCAGTGGCAAAAGTAGCAAGCATGATTGTTTAGGTATATAAAATGGAAATGGATAAGAAAAAATTTTCAACCAGTTGGAAGAGAAGCACCCAACCGCGCAAACAGCGCAAGTACAGATACAATGCTCCTCTTCACGTACGCCAAAAATTAGTCCATGTCCATTTATCTAAAGAATTACGCCAGAAGCACGGCAGCAGAGCGATGCAAGTCCGCAAGGGCGACAAAGTAAAAGTATTGCGCGGCAAGTTCAGGAAACAAGAAGGAAAAGTTGAACGGGTTGAATTGAAACGCGAACGAGTTTTTGTTACCGGGATGGATTACACTAAAAAGAATGGGACAAAAATACTGGTACCGCTTCGCCCATCAAATTTAATGATCGTGGTCTTGGAGATGGCCGATAAAAGGCGCAAGGCAGGAAAAGCAAAATTACAAAAGAAAGAAAGCAAATCAAAATCAGAGGAACATAACAAATGAAAATGAAACATTTTCAAATATTTCAGGAGAAATAAAATGAAAAATCACTTAAAACTCATCGCAGCGCCAAAAACCTGGTTTGTACCAAGAAAGACCAATGTCTTTACTCTTCGCCCTAGTCCTGGTGCTCACTCCCTTAGTTACGGAATGCCTCTTGGTTTATTATTGCGTGATCAATTGAAAGTTGCTTCCACTATGGGGGAAGCTCGAAAGATCATCAGCAATAAAGAAGTCTTGGTCGACGGCGTAGCTCGGACAGATCACCGTTTTATCGTCGGTTTATTCGACGTGCTTTCCGTCCCTAAACTCAAGAAGCAATATAGACTGCTTTTGGATAAAAAAGGAAGATTAAGATTAGCAGAGATCAATGCTAAAGAATCTTCGATCAAATTAGCAAAAATTGTTGGCAAGACTGCACTAAAAGGAGGAAAAATCCAGTTCAACCTTCATGATGGCCGCAATATCATCAGTGACGCAAAAGCACAGGTTGGAGACACTTTTGTAGTAACTCTTCCTGCAGTCAAAGTCACTAAAATCCTTCCTGTAAAGAAGGGAGCGACAGTATTCCTGATCAAAGGAAAACACGCCGGAGATGTCGGGGTATTGAAGGAAATAAAAGGTGTTGAAGCGACTTTTACCGTAGATGGCGCAGATATTGACACTGCCAAAAACTACCTCTTCGTGGTAGGCGATAAAGATTCAGAAATAAGTTTACAATAAAAAAGTATACAATAAAAATAAGAAACTCAAAGAAAAAATAAAACATGAAAACCGCAAACAATATCAATGTGATGAAGGAAATCAGTATCGAGAAGATCACTCTCAATATTGGCGCGGGAAAGAATGAAGAATTGCTTAAGAAAGGCCTTAAGCTCTTGAACAAGATCACTTCCACTAAACCGGTCGAAACAAAAACGAAAAAGCGTATTCCTGGCTGGGGATTGCGTCCAGGATTAGCTATCGGCTGCAAAGTTACGGTGCGAAAGGACTGTGCGCAGTTATTGAAGCGCTTGGTGGCTGCTAAGGATAATGTCTTGGAGCATCGTAATTTCGACAATCAGGGGAATTTTTCCTTTGGAATTCCGGAATACATCGATATCGCGGGATTAGAGTACGATCCTGAATTAAAAATTATGGGATTGGAAGCGGCAGTGACTTTGGAACGCCCTGGATTTCGGGTAAGAAAGAGAACATTAAAGGCCGCTCCACTTGGTAAAGGCCATCAGATCAGCAAGGAAGAAGCAATATCCTTCGTCAAACAATTGGGGGTAGAGGTTCAATAATATGACAACCAGCGATTACAAAAAAGCATTCACTCAACTAGACCATAAGCCGATCAAGAAAGCAAAATTCATCAAATTCAACAGTCCTAAGCCGCGATCCTGCGGGATCGCATTACGAAAGTGCCGTAATTGCGGACGAACCCGGGCGCATATCAACAAATATGGTTTACATATCTGCCGGCAGTGCTTCCGAGAGATGGGTCCTGAAATAGGATTTAAGAAATACAGCTGATGCTGAATTTCTAACCTCACTTACGCGAGGTTCAAGAAATACAAAAATGAAAGACAAAATATAATCATGAGGTAACAAAAAATGTTTAACGATCCATTGGCGGCCGCGTTGGCAAAAATCCTAAACGCGGAAAAAGTAGGAAAGCGTGAAGTACTGATCAAGCCAGCCTCGTCTATCATTAAAAGAGTCTTCAGTCTCATGAATGAACAAGGTTACATCGGCTCTTTCGAAGAAGCAGATGATGGAAAAGGCGGAGTACTGAAAGTGCATCTCCTGGGAAATATCAACAAGTGCGGAGTCATCAAGCCTCGATTTTCAACAGCAAAGCATGAGTTTGAAAAATGGGAAAAGCGATACTTGCCAGCAAAGGATTTTGGTATGATTGTTGTTTCCACGCCGCAAGGATTAGTCACTCACAATTTAGCAAAAGACAAGCAAACCGGGGGAAGACTTATCGCCTACTGCTATTAGCGCATAATCACAGAATATACTAAAAATCCTTGATTTTCGAACACGAAAACACACCATGAAAGAAGACCTGAAGCGGGAAATTGAACTTATGCCTGGAGTGACTGCTCAGCTAGAGGGCAATCTGTTAAAGGTTAAAGGCCCGAAAGGAGAAGTCAGCAGAGTCTTCATGCATCCTAAGATTGCTGTTTCCTTGGAAGGAAACAAAGTGGTATTATTTGCGCCAAAATCTACCAAGCGAGAAAAGACCATGATCGGCTCATTTGAATCTCATATCGTTAACATGATCAAGGGAGTGCAGGTTCCATTTGTGTACAAATTAAAAATCTGTTCTGGTCATTTCCCGATGAACGTATCCGTCGCGGGAAACGAAGTAGTGATCAAGAATTTTTTAGGCGAAGCAGTCGCTCGAAAAGTTACTATCATAAAAGGAGCAGAAGTTAAAGTAAATGGAGAAGAGATTGTCGTAACTAGCGCAGATATTGAAGTGGCAGGACAGACTGCAGCTAAAATCGAAAGCGCTTGCCGGATTACTAATCGCGACCGCAGGATTTTCCAGGATGGATGTTACATCACTGACAAAGCAGACAAAAGCATGAAAGTATAACTACTATGGCCAAAGAACAATTACTACAACTGAGAAAGGATATGAAAAAACCAGACTTCGTGGTGAAGGAATCAAACTTCTCCGCACGGGTAAAGGTAAGATGGAGATTCCCTCGCGGAAGACATTCAAAAGTACGCCAGATGCACTGCGGTAGGCCGGCTATGCCTAACCCTGGTTATGGGGTGCCAGCGGAAGTTCGAGGATTGCACCAATCAGGGTTAGAAATGGTAGTAGTACGCAATGTTCAGGAATTACAATTGTTAAATCCTAAAACGCAGGGAGCGATCATCGCAGCAAGTGTGGGAAATAAGAAAAAATTGTTGTTGTTGGAAGCAGCGCAACAGAAGAAGATCACTTTACTTAATGTCAAAGATGCGAGCGCTGCTGCAAAGAAATTAGTCTCTGATTTTGAACAGCGGAAAGAATTTCGTAAGAAAAGAGCAGCAGAAGTGAGCAAGAAGGAAGAACAAAAGCAGAAGAAAGCAGAAGAACGCGCTCAAAAGGAGAAAGAAGAGCAGAAGAAGCCTGAAGCAAAAGAAGCTAATGCTGAAGAACACGCTAAAAAGGAACAGGAAATGATGGAGAAGACCATCACTAAAAAACAATAATAATACTACACTAATGATCCTAAATAGTAAAATAGGTAAAAACCATGAACAATAAAAAGAAACTGGCGGGAAAAATCTTGAACGTTTCACCGAGGAAAGTAGTTTTTGCTGCGGATGCATTAGATGATATCCAGAAAGCGATCACCCGCTCAGATATGCGCGGACTTATTGCCGTGGGAAAAATATCAAGAGCAAAAGTAAACCAGCATTCCCGGGGAGGAGCACGCAAGATCGCTGCGCAGAAAGGCAAGGGGAGACAGAAAGGCAGAGGAAGCAGAAAAGGCTCTAAACATTCCATCGTCACCAGAAAAGAAAAATGGATAGACCGAGTACGAGCGCAGCGCGAATTATTGAAAGAGCTTCGCGATAAAAATCTGCTTTCCACCAGCAATTATCGTATGTTATATACAAAATCAAAGGGAGGATATTTCAGGAACCGGCGTCACATCAAGCTCTATCTTAAAGAGCACCACTTGATTGAAAGTGCCAGTAAATAATCTTCATGAAATAACAATACACCATGGTCAACAGAAAACCTCGAACAGTAATGTACCGCAGAAAGCGCGAAAGCAAGACTAATTACTTGAAGCGTTTGAAACTGCTGTTGTCCCGCAAAGGGCGGTTAGTAGTACGTTTCACCAATAAGAAAGTTGTAGCTCAATTAGTAGAATTCACCCCCAAAGGAGATAAAATATTGGTTGGGGCAGATTCATTTGCTCTGCGTAAGCATGGGTGGCAATATTCCTGTAAGAATTTACCTGCTGCATACTTGACTGGATTCCTTTTCGGGAAAAAAGTAGCAGATAAAAAGTATAAGGGAGAAATGGTCTTTGATACCGGTTTCAAGTCTCCGCTGCATAAAGGGAAATATTATGCTTTCCTGAAAGGGGTTCTTGATGCCGGGGTAAATGTCCCGCATGGTGGAAAGGATATATTTCCTGATGATAAGAAAATTCAAGGGGCGCATATCCAGGATTATGCTGGAAAAGTAAAAGGCGATAAAGTTCAGTTTGCGCAATATTTAAAAAGTAATGCGGCGCCGGAAAAGATAAGTTCAGCGTTTGCGCAAGTAAAGCAAAAGATAGCGAAATGATCAATGGATTAAAATAAAAATAATCAAATGTGAAAAAAATGGCAGAAGACGAATTACCTGGAGCAGAAGACCTGAAGGTCGCAAAACAGATAGAATCAGTCCCAGCTCCAGAAAAAACATGGAAACCAAAAACTGAACTAGGCAGAATGGTGCAGGATGGAGTGATCACTGACATAGATGAAATCTTTAACAAAGGGTATCAGATCATGGAAGCAGGGATTGTTGATCAACTTCTGCCAAACCTGGAAGAGGATTTATTGTTAATTGGCCAAGCAAAAGGGAAGTTTGGAGGAGGACAGCGCCGTATCTTCAAACAAACCCAAAAGAAGACCAAAGAAGGAAATAAGATTCATTTTAAAGTATGCGCAGTGATCGGAAACAGGAATGGCTATGTCGGCGTAGGGATGGGTAAGAGTAAAGAGACCGTTCCAGCTCGTGATAAAGCTAAACGTACTGCCAGAATTAATTTAATAAGAATACGAAGAGGGTGCGGAAGCTGGGAAGCTGGTGCGACTGAACCTAACTCCATTCCATTCGCAGTAGAAGGAAGATGCGGATCCGTACGCATTAAATTGATGCCTGCTCCGCAAGGAAAAGGATTGATCATTGAAAAAGAATGTGCAAAAATATTAGCTCTAGCAGGAATCAAGGATATCTGGAGCAAGACCAGCGGCCAGACTGGCACTAAGCCGAATTTAATTTTCGCGTTGATGGATGCATTGAAGAAACTGACAGAAGTGAAAGTGCAGCCGCAGCACATCGGAAAACTTGCAGTAGTTGAAGGAAAAATGAAAAACATCGAAGAAACAGTAGTTGCATAAAATAATTTTGATTAAAACAATATGGCTCAACACAAAACATCAAAAGGAAAATTGGCGGTCGTGCTAGTCAGAGGCATGGTCAAAGTAGTTAAACCGGTCAAAGAAACCTTGATGATGTTGAACCTGCACCGTAAAAACCACTGTGTGGTCATTGATGATACTCCTGTGTATAAAGGGATGTTGATCAGAGTAAAAGATTATGTCACCTGGGGAGAGATTGATGATGCTGCTTTCGCAGAGCTAGTCCAGAAACGCGGACAACTTTCTGATGGCCGCGAAAAGGCTTTAGAGATCAATGGTAAAAAGTACAAGCGATTTTTTGCCTTGGCTCCTCCTCTAAAGGGTTTTGGCAGAAAAGGAATAAAAACTGCTTTTAAAGTTGGCGGTGGATTAGGATACCGCGGCGAGAAGATAAATGATCTAGTGAAGAGGATGCTGTGAGCATGTCATTAGAAACAATCACTGGAAACTTACGCGATGGATACAAGCAACTTCAACCTGGCACTATGCTGCACGTTGATGAATTGATGAATGAACGTAGAACCAATCATGATTTACGCGACCTGGGAATCTATACCGCAGATGGAGAGGTATACTCCCTTGACGGCGCGAGAAAAACTCCTACCTTAAGAATCACTCGAGAACTTCGTAATCCTGTTTTACTTCGCATTGACGATGCTTTCGGTCAATTGACACGGAAAGGCAATTATTCTGTTCTGCCGCACGATTTTGAACAAGTCCTTGCCGCGCCCGAAACGGTGCGTATTGCTTTGCCTAGGCTGCGTTTGCAAGGAGATAACAAAGAATGGCGATACTTGGAGATAAGAACTGAGGATGGCTTTATTAAAACTGAAGATGGATATGAACCTGCAAAAAAAGAAGAAAAAAAAGTAAAAGAAAGATTTGGGTATACGTCAGAAAATCTTGCTATGTTGCATGATTCTCCCCAAAAGATCACAGAAACTCTAATATTTTTCCTCAATCCTGATTATGTTCGAAAGCATGCAGAAGAAGGCGCAATTGCGCGGGCCTCTTGGCTTGGCAGTTTCGATGGTGTATCACAGTTCAACGCCTATGATCGTGGTATCAGTAACTACGACCGCGTCCGTGGGGTACGTCGTGGGGTCGTCGCCGAAGGCGTCGCGCAAAAAAAAGATTCAGCAGACCAAAATCCAATTATGGCGGAACAACAAGTCTTAGAAGTAAGAGGAATACTATCCTATTCTGATAAATACGTTGGAACTGTAAATGAAGAAGCATATTTACGTGAAAGGCAACGAGCGGAAGAACAATTATTAGCTTTATTGAAGAAGTGAAATTATGGTAACCTACAAACGCAAGAAAGTTGGAAAATACCGGGGCGGAAGTACGCACGGCGGCGGAGCTCGTAAGAAACGCCGAGGAGCAGGTTCCCGTGGTGGACGTGGTAATGCCGGTTCCGGTAAACGAGCAGGACATATGAAGATGAGATATGTCAAAGCTGGCCATATTTTGGGCAAACACGGCTTCACTTCAAAGAGCAGGACTGTGGTGAATGCAGTCAATCTTAGTTATTTTACTTCTGATCGAATCGCAAAATTAGTAAAAGAAGGAAAAGCTCATAAAGAAGGAACTGTTTATGCTATCGATTTAGCAGGATTGGGGTACAATAAATTGTTAGGTACCGGAACGACTCTTGTTAAATTAAAACTGACGGTGGAATCGTGCAGCGCAAGTGCAGCGGAGAAAGTTGCAGCTGCCGGAGGAGAAGTAGTAACTGCTTCCGCACCAGAAACTAAAGAGCAAGCATAAAAATGTCTTTCCTCGACAAAATAATTTCAAATCTTCCTGAGGTCAAGGGGCCTAAGCAGCGCCTTTCCTTCAAAGAGAAGTTGAAATGGACTTTAGTGATTCTATTATTTTTCTTCGTACTAGGATTTATTCCACTATACGGCCTGGGAGAAAACGCATTACAGCAGTTTGAATTTTTATCGATCATTTTGGGCGCATCCTTCGGAAGCATCATTTCCTTAGGTATCGGGCCTTTAGTGACGTCATCTATCGTCTTGCAGCTGTTAGCTGGTACGGGAATGTTAAAATTAGATCTGACCACGCCTGAAGGAAAAAAGAAATTCCAGGGATATCAGAAAGTGTTAGGGATATTTTTTGTCATCTTTGAAGCAGCTATTTATGTCTTGATGGGCGGATTAGCTCCATCCGCAGCTCTGGCCGGAACGCCGTTGTACGGGCAGTTGGAAGCATTGCTTATCTTTCAGTTATTTTTAGGCGGAATCATGATCATGTTCATGGATGAAGTGGTCAGCAAATGGGGGTTTGGTTCAGGAATAAGCCTGTTTATTGCGGCTGGAGTTTCCCAGCAATTATTTATCAGGTTGTTCAACTTCCTCCCTTCGCCTACTAGTCCAGATATCTCCGCGGGAGCAATACCTGCATTTTTCCAATTTATTGTCGCAGGGAATGTAACTGACGCGAGCCTGCAGTTAGCAGGAGTTCTTTCTACGGTGCTGGTCTTTGGAATTTCCGTCTATGCCCAATCTATGAAAGTAGAGATTCCGTTATCTTTTGGCAGGGTTCGCGGGCAAGGAATCAGGTGGCCATTAAATTTCTTTTATACATCTAACATCCCGGTCATCTTGATGGCCGCATTGCTGGCAAACGTGCAGTTGTTCGCCACACTTTTTGAAAAATGGGGGCATCCAATCTTAGGTACTTTTTCCGGAAATACTCCCGCCAGCGGAGTGGTGTATTGGTTAAGCGCTCCGAATGTGGTAGGAAGCATATTACGTGGAGCATTCACTCCTTCCTTAATACTGCAGGCATTGGTGTATACCTTAGCTTTGGTTATCGGTGCAGTAGTCTTTAGCATCTTCTGGGTGCAGACTGCGAATATGGATGCGAAGAGCCAAGCTCGGCAGATCCTTGCTTCCGGATTGCAGATCCCTGGATTCAGACGAGACGAACGAGTCTTGGAAATGGTCTTGAACAGGTACATTTGGCCGTTAACTATCGTTGGCGGGGCAGCGATCGGATTACTTGCGGCCTTAGCTGATTTGACTGGAGCATTAGCAAACGGAACCAGCATTGTCTTGACAGTATCTATCATCTATAAGATGTATGAAGAGATCGCCAAGCAGCATATGATGGATATGCATCCTGCAATGAGAAAGTTCATGGAGTAACCTTTTTAAAAAAGGTTAATAAAAACAGAGCATTCTAGCTATATGCAAAAAATTTATGGAGTAGGTCTTAGTTGTGATTTGTTCTTTTTTTGTAAAAATTAATTAAGAAAAGATTTATCCAATGGTATAATCCCACTCAGGAATAACGTAACGGTTATCATCAATGGTAATTTCTACTCGGTAGCCTTTTTTAACGCATCCTGGTGCGGGTTGTCTATCCATCATAAATTTGACATTTGTTTTTGCTTGAGTGCCATCTTTTCCTGGGCTAAGCGCTTCTATATTTGACCCATTTCTATTTGAGTAATGTGACTTAGGGTTTATTTTTAAGTAAGTTCCATCTGCTTCTTGGGAAACTTCTACATCAATATCACACACAGCTTCCAGATTGATGTGATTCATCAAACTGACAAAGTTCTGTTTTAATCTTCCTTTTTCTTCTGGTGTCTTTGCTTGATATTGTGGAATGAATTTTACTGGTACTATTTTTGCTTTTCCATCTTCGTATAAACTCTCTAATTTATTCCAACCATCAGAATAATCTCCGTTCATAAGAGTTCATTTTAATATTGTCTTTATAATATTTGTGGAACACCTCTTTTAATCCACAATCTTTATAAAATAAGGGGCAACTAGTCTATTCATGTCATTTTTAGATCCCGTCTTGAATCCGGTATTAGGGCCTTTGCTGACCAAAAGTCCATTACTATTGATTATTCTAGTCTCTTTGGTGATCTCTGTCATAATTACAGTAGCGTACAAATTTTTGACCGATCAGAATGAGATGAAGCGTCTCAAGGAACAACAGAAAGAATTCCAGAAGCGGATGAAAGAGCTGCGTCAGCATCCAGAAGAGATGATGAAAGTGCAGAAGGAAGCGATGAAGTCCAACATGGATTACATGAAGCATTCCTTGAAAGCGACATTGATTACCATGCTTCCCATTATTTTGATTTTTTCCTGGATGTCCGGGCATTTATCGTTCGAACAAATTTATCCTGGAGAAGCATATAGCGTGACTGCGGCGTTTGCCAAAGGAGTGACAGGAGATGCTACCTTAGTTCCTGACAGCGGGACAGAACTGTCTTCAGAAGCTATGCAGGAAATTGCTGGCAGTGAAGTAACCTGGCGGATGAAGAGCAAGGAAGGCGAGCATCTGCTTACCGTAAAGACTGGCGAGACGGAACAGCAGAAGAAAGTGTTGATTACGAAAGAATTAGCGTATGAGGGTCAGACTGCTCTGTTTAAGGGTTCTGACATTGAGAAGATCACTATCAATTACAATAAATTGAAGCCGTTAGGTGATTTATCTTTATTTGGCTGGCTGCCTGGATGGCTGGCGATTTACTTTATTTCCTCTATTGTCTTTAGTTTAGGTTTGAGGAAATTGTTGAAGGTTTATTAGGAATAAAATATGGTAGATCAAGACTTACAGCAACTACTTGCAAGTGTTATTGCTAATCCCGATGCTGATAAACCACGACAAGACTATGCAGAACATTTGCGATCTATGGGGCAGATTGATCGTGCTAAGTTTATAGATTTACAACTCGAGATTGAACAAAGGGAACGCGGCGAAGATGAGGATGGTTTACTCCGTATACTTCAATCAGAAGCTCATGAAATCACACAGACACATGGAAAGGAATTTTCTTCTAAAGAAATACCTCAAGAGATACGAGGTAGAATAGGTTATAACAGAGGGTTTATAGAAATAGTCGGCGTTACTTTTCCACAATTAATTAGTTATGGCAGTGAAATAGTTAGATACGCACCAGTACGACATCTTGTTATAGAGCCTTCAAATGATTCATCTGTTACCTCAAATTTTGACTTACCTTGTTTGCGAGAAATACGTTCTCTTGACTTTTCCTTTGGGATTTTAAATGATGTAGATGTAGATGAATTAAGCAATTCAAATTATCTTTCAGAATTACGCTGGTTATCTCTTGCTAATTGTCAAATAACCGAAAATAGTCTGAAATCCCTCGCTAATTCTGAGAAGCTTCCCCAGCTACAGTGGGTTGGTCTTGCTGGTACGAGGGTAGATTATAACGAAAGAGTCGAATATGTGGAGTGGAACAGAAGAATTATAAGTCGTTATATGCTTCGGAAAGCAACTGAGTTTGAAACCGACATAAATAAAAAACTAAAGTGGTTGCGCCTCCCTAGCGAAGCGCAGACTCTTAGGGATATTCCACCTGATCGATTTACGTGTGGAAATGATTTCCAAAATTATCAGAAATATTTATAAAACACCTTCATTCTGAATCATTATCCTACTGGGATGTATCTTGAGGCAACTCGGATTGAAGTTAGTTCTTCTTTCTAGGTTGACTCTATAGAAGGGTTTGGAATTAACAACCCCTTCTAAGAATGATTTTGAATAGTTTTTCAAAATCATCTAAATAACAACGAGGTCAAAAACTATGCCACGAGGAATGTTTAAATCAGGACGATTGAGGAAAGTATCAGTGAGAACTCCTGGCTCCCGAGTAGCAGTGCATTATCGCCAAAGGAAGCCGTCAAAAGCACTATGTGCTTCATGTAAGAAGCAATTAGCTGGAGTGCCAAGAAATATCCCTTCCAAGTTAAGGAATATGCCGAAGTCTGCGAAAAGGCCAGAACGGCCATATGGCGGAATGCTCTGTTCAGCATGTACGCGATTACTATTGAAACAACAGGCACGGGGTGCATCACCATGAGTATCTTTGAAGTAGGAAGATTATGTGTCAAGATCGCCGGCAGAGATGCAGGAAGAACTTGTGTGGTTGTTGAAGCAGTAGGCAACGGTTACGTCATTGTTGACGGCGATGTTAGACGTAAGAAAGTCAATATCAAGCATCTTGAACCATTGGATAAAACCGTCAGTGTTAAATCTAAAGCAAGTCCTGCAGATGTGAAGAAAGCATTTGAAAAAGAAGGCTTGTCTGTCTGGGAGACTAAGGCCAAGAAAGCAGCTGCTAGACCTAGAAGGATGAAAAAAGTAAAATCTAAGGTCTCGACAGAAAAACCAGCTAAGAAGGCTAAGAAAGTAGTCAAGGCTGAAGAAGCTTTAGAAGCGCCGCTTGAGGCGTAATTTTTTATTGTTTTATTTATTATGGTAGGGGTAGGGTGTTTGGAATAATAAATGACCGACTACAACAACGATAAAGATCTTGCAGAAATCTTAATAGAAGGCGTTAAAGTTAAGTACGGTTCAGAAAAAGCAGACCAAATAAAAACAGAATTTGGAAAATTAGAAAAACCACAATATCGAAGAAATGCCGAAGATTTAACGGCGGTAGTGAATCGTTTTTGTATTGAGCCAGCAAAAGCAGAAGTTCTCGAAGCAGAAGCTGTGAAAAGTATCGATGATGTGATTGAAAGTTATTCTGGAAAGCCAAGTATGTTGAAAGTTGCGGCGAAAGGGACTGCGAATTTAGCGAGAAAGGCACATCTTCACCAATGGTATTATCCGTTGGTTGGTTTCTTGCCAGCAAAATATCAAGGGAAAATTGCGGAAAAGTGGGGTGATAAACCATTTCATTATACTGTTTCAAATATTTTTTTTCAACCTGCAGTAATAATGGGGGCAACGTATTATGTGATGTTAGAGAAAACAGATAGCCATTTTGTCGCAGCAGTATCTTCGGTAGTTTGTGGCTTTGTTGATTTCGTAGGTGGTCTCTTTGCAAGAACTGCCTTTGCGAAAAAATTGTATGGTAGCGAAGAAGTCGCAGGTAGTTTATTGTTCGAGCTTCCATATGCAATAGCTAAAGTAGCCGCTAAAGCACCGGGAAAAATTGGAGAAGGAATTAGTTATGTTGCACGGGGAATCGAACAGTGTTATGTTGATGCTTTACAAGAAGAACAACAAAAATTACTTGAAGCAAAACATCAACAAGAATATCAAAATGCAGGTGTAAGAGTAGTTAGCAATCAAGCAAGAATCGAACAACCAGAAATAGTTCTAACTCCAGATGGCGAACGTTTTGAATATGATGAAGAAAATTCTCCCTCCTCCAAAAAGCATCATTCTCGATATGATGGCGGGCATTGAACTAACCCTTCCAAGCCAGCTTAAACAATTCTTCTAAATTAATTCAAAGCACATTAATATATTCTGTAGGAAGCTTTATATAATTTTTTTACCTTTACTAGCTTATGCGAAAAGAAACCAAGAACTGGTGGGAACAGGCTAAGGAAGACTTAAAGGCTGCTAAAATCAATTACGACAATAAAGTGTACTATGTCGCGTCTTTCCTTTCTCAACAGGCTGCAGAGAAAGCGTTGAAAGCTGTCTTGCTTGAATCGGAATCTAAAATACCTAAAGTTCATGATTTAATTTTTCTTGCTAAGAAAACTGGTCTCGATGAGAGTCTTTTTTCTAAATGTGCTACCTTAACCAAGGTATACGTTAAGACTAGGTACCCCGATTTTTTTGATGAAAGTCCATCCCATAGTTTTACGAAAGAATTAGCAAGTGAGCATATTACTTTTGCGGAGGAAATCTTAGCATGGGTAGAAAAAAGAATATCGAAAAATTAAAAGAATTTAAAGAAGAATTGGGAAAGCATGTCAAATTAAATAAGATGATACTCTTTGGTTCCCGGGCTAAGGGCAAAGCAACCCGTTATAGTGATTTTGATTTGATTGTAGTTTCTTCTTCTTTTCGAGGAAAGCGGGATTTGCAAAGAGGATTAAATTTTTACAATTATTGGTATGAATATCTTGATTATCCCGTCGACTTTCTCTGTTACACTCCTGAAGAATTTAATAAACTAAAGAAACAGATAACTATTGTGCGTGAAGCAGTTAAAGAAGGTATTGAAATAAAGTGAATTAACCTTTCCAAGCCAGCTTAAACAATTCTCCTAGATTCATTTCAAAGCAAACCACCGGCATGACCATCTGCCAGTTAGTTATAACTTGCGGATGCAATTCTCCGATGATTGCGATTTTCTTTCCATTGATAGTGACATCACCGCTTCTTCCGGGGATGAAAGGAGGATGCTCGGATTCTTTAACTGCGCACTCTAGTCCAAGAGCGCGAATAAGTGTTTCTAGTACTTGTCTTATTTCAGTAAAGTCAGTTTTATCATGACATAACATGACCGAGAGATGCTCTGCTTCAAGGATGCCAGTCTCGGTATCCCCTGGAACAAAAATTCTCCCAAGCTCAAAAATGTTCTGTGGACATTCATGGTGCTGATTTTCTGCTAAATTTTTCATGAGACTGGGCATGATGGCATTACGCAGATGATTGTGGTCTCCGATGGCATTTTTTAGAGGAATAGGTTGAATGGTTAAATTTACTTTGCTGGTCAAATCTTCTTTAGTGGTCAAATGAAAGTTCTTGACTTCTAATAATTGCATTCCTACTAATAACTCTCTAACTTTCCTGCTGAATTTTTCAAAAGCATCTTCTTCGCCGATAGTGGCGACGTTAGGAATCTCTTCCTGGAAGTTTTCGTAGCCGTAAGCAATGGCGATGTCTTCCACCAAATCGACTTGATGTAATATGTCCGCGCGATAAGCTGGAACTAAAACCTGTCCTTGTTCAAAGCCGTAGCCCATCTTTCCCAAGAGTTTAACTGCTTCTTTTTCTGAAAGAGATAGGCCTAATCTTTTGTTTACGGATGGTAAATCTAATTTCATCTTGGAAGGATTTAGATGGGGAGTTGTTTTGGTTCCATCAGCATATTCTAATTTCAAGGAATAGATTTCCCCACCCATATCCGCAAGAGCTGTAACGATCATATTGAGGCAAGTGCTTAATACCTCAAAGTCAAATCCAGAACATTCTATGAATACATCTTTAGTTTCTTCCGTAACTCTTCCGGTCTTGTCTGAATTAATAACTGGCGGCATGCTGAGAATTTCTCCTTTGGCATCTACAAAAATAGGATATTTTGCTAATCCTTGCAGTAGATGCCCATATTCTTTTCCGGCTTTGTGGTGTTCCAGAATTTCTAAAGCAGTCATTTCTGCATGAGCTTCTAATGGTTTGAATTTAATTTTCTGTGGAAGGTCTGCTTTGTAGGTAATTGGGAAAGTAATTTTTTCCATCGGGTAGATGCCGATGGCTGCTTTCTTGCGCTTTCTTCCGTAGGTGACGTGCAGTTTTTCTTGAATCTGAATTATTTGCTTTAGAGTTTCTTCATCAAATTGTAATCCTTTCACAATAGCACAGGCTGTATAGGGGCGGATTCCTTTCACGGAAGGATCAATGATCACTTTCTGATTACTTTCTTTGATTGCATACTTGCGTAATCCTGTTTTTACCCCAAGGAAAGAACTAAAAGCTCTGGCAAATCCTTGTTCCGAGAGTAAATCTGGTCTTTTTGGAAAGATTTCTACTACTATCTCGTTTCCTTCAACACTTTCTAGGTCAGTGCCAAGCATACTAATGCGATCTTTAAGTTGTTCAAGGGGAAGTTCTTTTCCTACAAGTTTCTCAACAACGGCTTTATTTAATGTAACAATAGGCATACATTCATAGAATTAGTGGTTTTTATTAAATCTTACTCTTCTAGCATGAAAAAGTTTATATTGTTTCTGAAACTTTACTTTTTATGTCAGAATTGGATGATCTCGCGAAGAAGTTATCTGAGCGTAAAGAAATTAACGATAAAGAAACGTTTCGTGTAATAGAAGATTTTCCTCCAAAGACGCACTCCACTTTTGATCTTCTGATTGAAGAAGCAGTGAGTAAAGGGAACTCTAATGTTAGAAGTACTTATTATTTAGATCAAACCGAAAGGGTTTTAGTTCAGGTATATTATCATAAAATCATAAAAGCAAGTAGTTTCTTTTTCACATATCTTTTTAAGGCTCTCCTTGTTGGGAAAAAAATTAAAAATCTCTGGAAAATTCAAGTAGAAATTGAAGCAAGCAGTCTTAGTCCAAGATGGAAAAATCTTTTGATCAAATTAGCTGAGTATAGGAAATTTCTAGTTGCACTAAATGAGTCTTATTTAGTCCCCAAAAAATTTCACTGGGTACCTGTGCGACGTTAGTTATGAGAATTTTTTAAGGTTACAGTTGGCATTTCATTTTAACCACAATTTCATCTCACGAATCTGCTTAACGTCATTTTTGTTTAGATCTCGAATATCAGTTATATTCCAGTATTCTGAGATAATACGTCCCATGCCTTGTCCCCAGGCTAACACAGGACATTCAAATCCTAACAAGGGTTTAACTACTTCTGGCCTAAATATTCCTGCTCCACCAAGCTCAACCCATTGTTTTTTGATGGGGTGAAATACATCAACTTCTAAACTGCAATAAGTATAAGGAAAGTGAGCAGGACGCATGCGTACTTTTGTGAACCCCATTTTTTTATAAAATTGGTTTAAGTATCCTTTCAAATGTTTGAGATTGGCATTTGGATCAATCACAATCCCTTCTACTTGGTAGAATTCAAATAAGTGTTTCCAGTCTAAGGCTTCGTTCCGAAAGACTTTTCCGACGGCGAAGAATTTGGCAGGTAAATCTTCTTTCTTTAATTTAGCCAGAGTTTGTGCGGAAAGAACAGTAGTGTGAGTTCGCAATAAGATTTGTTGTGCTTCTTCCTTGGAGAAGGTATAGCGCCAACCTTTACTGCCAGTGTCTGCGCCATTTTCATGCACTTCTTTAATTTTCTTCCAAAGGTCAGGAAGTTTCGCTTTTCCTGCCAGATAGAAAGTATCCTGCATCTCTCTGGCCGGATGATCTTGTGGCACGAATAAGGCATCTAAGTCCCAGAAGGCAGACTGTACATAATTGCCAGTCATTTCTCTGAAGCCCATTTCCAGCCAGATGGATTTGATGTATTCAATAGCTTCATTTTCAAAATGCTTCTTTCCAGCATATTTCTGCGGCACATTGATCTCTACATCATACCCGCGGAATTTGGTCTGCTTCCAACTTCCTGTTTTGAGCATGCCGGTCGTTAAGCGGTTAATCACTTCTTCGGTCAAATCCAGAGCTGCAATTTTTTTTCCCAGTTCAGTCAGTGTTGCAGTGGTCTCTTTAACTTCTTCTACTTTGAGGAATTCTTTGCGTTTCTTGAGCTCTTCGAATAAGGCTTTGTCTGTTTCTGCGAGAGCAGTGACTTCTAGGGGGAAATCTTTCTGCAGGAATAATTCTTCAGGTGATTTTTCTTTCTGTAATTTTTTTCCTTGTTCGGTAAGTTTGATTTGTAGATGTTCTCCTTTAGCTACTTCTATGGCATTCTTCTTTCGCAATAGGCCGATACAGGCATTGACCTCTTCTCTGGAAAGCTTGGATTTCTTGGTGATGACATTTAATCCTTTGAATTCGTCTGATAGCGTGTTGAGGAAAGATTTTTCAGGTAATCCTTCTTTGAGATATAAGAGGCCGTTCTTGTCTAAGGAAATTACTTTCTTGGTAGTAGAAGAAATGGTAAGCAGTGCTTTGTTTTCCAGCCATTGCAGGGCGCGCATGACTTCAATCTCCTGCAGTTTGCTCTTTTTGACAATCTGCTGGAAGTCTTTTTCATCTAAAAGTACGGGCAGAACTGCTCGTTCAAAGGGGTGCAGTTTGAGGATAAGTTTTTCTATGTCCATTGTGAGAATCAGAAAGGGAGATTATTTATAAAATCTGCTTTTGAATTTAGGTTTATGGGACAGCTGATTGGAAATTTTTTCCAGAACAGAATGATGGAAATAATCTTTTCAAAGGAGGCACAATCCCTTTTGTGAGTGATACAGCCCAGAGTCCACACAGATCTTGACGGCGATGGCGTATAGACTCGGTCGCGTCATTCGAAGTAAATTTACTATGATGACTCGCTGTATCACTCACTTTTCGAACTGTGCCCAAAGGAGCAAAATATTATAAAGTGTAGGATTTCCTAGACCAAAATGGAAGAGGGGAAGAAGTTTGACGTAGAATTTAAGCAGACAGCTAAAGGGTCTTGGTATGTCGGCTCTTTAAAAGTCAGTGCTGACGGTGTTGAAGAATTAGACAAGCTCATAGATTCAACTGTGGCATTTCTTCATACAAAAATTGACAAGATGAACCAGAGCATAGGGTCCAAAAATTTTAAGCCAGCCAGCCCCCCACCTATTGAGCTAAATGATGAGGAAAAAAGACTGTTTGAAGGATTACGAAGCATGAGGATGGATTTGTCAAGGGCAGAGAAAATTCCCCCATACCTAGTAGCGCATGATTCTGTTTTGAAAAGATTGGCCAAAGCGAAACCAATGACAAAAGAAGAGATGATTGAAGTTGAAGGGATTGGAGAAAGAAACTTTGACAAATATGGCGTTTATTTTCTCAAAGTAATTAGGAGCTCAAGTTCTGGTTTGGAAAATGGCAGATGAAATGATAGATAATAAGGCGCTCGTAGTATTTCAAGGAAAGAGAATACGGAGGATTTGGCACAACGAGGAATGGTGGTTTTCTGTGGTGGATATTATCGGTGCTCTCACTGAAAGCCAAGATGCGCGCAATTATTGGAAAGTCCTCAAGCACAGGCTAATCAAAGAAGGCAGTGAGGTGGTTACAAAATGTAACCAACTGAAATTGTCAGCGGCAGATGGAAAATTCTATGAAACAGACTGTGCAAATACTGAAACACTGTTTAGGATCATCCAGTCCGTTCCTTCAAAAAACGCTGAACCTTTTAAACTCTGGCTCGCTAAAGTAGGATACGAGCGTGTTGAGGAAATACAGAATCCAGAGCTTGCCCAAGCAAGGATGAAGGAAATTTACCAGGCAAAAGGGTATTCTGACGATTGGATTGAGAAGAGAGTCAGAGGCATAGCAGTAAGGCAGGAACTCACAGATGAATGGAAGAAAAGGGGAGTTAAAGAAGACAGAGAATACGCAATTCTTACTAACGAGATCAGTAAGGCTACCTTTGGCAAGACTGTTGAAGAGTACAAGCAACTTAAAGGTCTTAAAAAAGAAAATCTCAGAGATCATATGGACGATTTGGAGCTTATTTTTAGTATGCTGGGAGAAGCATCAACCACAAAAATAGCGCGGAAGAAAGATGCGCAAGGATTTACTGAGAACCAAAATGCGGCAAAAGAAGGGGGATTAGTTGCAGGGGTTGCTCGAAAAGAACTCGAAAATAGGATTGGCGAGAAAGTAGTTTCTGAAGAGAATTATTTACATTTGAGCGAGAAGAAAAGGAAGCTGTTGAGAAAAGATTAGAAAGGGAGATATAACCCGATAATCATTTCAAAAGTTATAAATACGATAGTTTATTTGTTAATCTAATGGTCTTTAAGAAAGAGGAATTACAATTGTTGTGGCCATTTTATTTCTCTCAACTAATGGATGGAACCAGTAGGATTATTATGCCTTTCCTTATTCTTTACTTTAGAAGCCTTGACTTTTCATTTACTAAAATAGGTATACTTTCTGTGGCATTGTTCATGTCAATATTTTTATTTGAGATTCCTACTGGAGTTTTTGCAGATAGGATAAGTAGAAAATATTCCGTGATTATAGGGCAATGTATTGTTGGGTTAACTGCATTAGGATTAGTATTTTTTTCCAATTTCTACCTTATCTTAATCTTATGGATTCTTTCTGGGATTGGTTTTGCGTTCATTAGCGGTGCCGAAAGATCATGGGTGATTGATAATTTGGCAGCTACTGGAAATGAACATCTTAAAAAAGAGTATTTGATTAAAAGTCAAAGCATCTTTTTCTTAGGGTTTATATTTGCGCCCTTACTAGGTGCTGCAACGTATACGGCTGTTGGTTCGTACCCTTATCTTTGGTTTGGTACGGCAATAGGTTATTTTTTAGCAGCTTTAATCTTACTGATATTCACTGATGAACATTTCATCCCACAACCAACTACTTTAGGCATATCTTATAAAACAATTTTACAAGATGCGAAAGAAGGATTTAAGTTCATTTCCACTCATAAAGTGGTACTTTTTCTGGTGCTAGGAAGTGTGTTGAGCGCCTTTATGCTCCTGGGAGCAGATGGTTGGCAACCTGCACTCGAAACATTGTTAATTCCAACGACAACTCTTGGTCTAATGTATTCAGCTCTCGGTGTAATAGGAATAGTGGTCCCATTCGGATCTAAACTCTTTAAAAGAATGAAAGTTCACTATGCTTTATCTATTACTCTTTTTCTAAGAATGCTCATTTTATTTTTATTTATCTTATTGGTTCCTGGGGCATATTTTTATGGGATAATCATCTTTCTAATAACAGAAGCTCTCAATATGATGAAAGATCCTTTGTGGAATGAATATTTTCACTCTTTCGTTAATAGTAAAAATAGGGCAACTGTAGATTCCATTTCAAATATGTTGCATAGCCTTATTATTGCAATCACTTCACTTTTAGGTGGGCTATTAATGGATGTTCTTAGTCCACAGTCAGTTATTTCTTTAGGAGGACTGTTTGCATTACCAGCAATATTTTTTTATTTGAAAATTAAGAAAGTAAAATAAAATCTCTACTTCGCATTCCAAACATGATCAAACATATTGTCCATAGCAGATGCAAAGTACGGCGTTTTAACCCAAATTCCTATATCATACGATGGATGAACTTCTTTGTCATCCAACATCATGAAGACTAAGTCTTTCCCATCAACAGTCATAAATCGTGAATTGAATTTGTTGCTATGCTTCAATTCTGCCAATCCCTTAAGGCTGTCAGCAGTAGCCTTGTTTTCTTTGGTAAGCGGAGCGGCAATCCTGATCTTGACACCTTTCTTCTTAGCTTTTTCCAAGCTGGTGCGAAGACCTTCTACTTTGCGCAGAAATCCCTTTTCGGTAGTCATGATATTGACCGTCTTCTGGGCATCTTTGATCAGAAGATCTAGATGGTTGTAAAGATTGTTTCTGCCACGCAGACAACTGCTGATATCTGCAGGATCAACTAAAGCGATACCATTGTTGTGCAAAGTTTCTAACTCCTGCAACAGATCTGATCCCCTAATTGAATCCAGGCGTTTTATCTTGTCTTGTGATTCAGTGTGCATGTTTTTCTTGACACGATCGACAACTTCAGTAGGAGGAATGGCAATATATTTGATTGGTTTTCCTAACTTCATGACCACAAATCCTTTTTTTTCTAAGGATTCAAGAACGTCATAACTTCTTGAGCGTGGAACGTCAGCGATGTCTGACAATTCTCCTGCGGTGGAAACGCCCCTGCTTAACAATGCCGCCCAAAGCTTGACTTCGTATAGGTTCAAGTCAAAGTATCTGCGCAGCTGACTTAACAACTCCTCTTTCACAATCATTTTAATTTGCCCCTCCTCTTTTTCCTTTCTTTCAGTGATAATGATTTGTTACTAGCTCATCAGTAAAATAAACTACTATTAAAAGGTTGTGGTTGTACAAAATATAGGCTTTAGGTTTTTTATGATTTTCCGACGGGAAATCTGGTAAAGGAGAGTGTCAACTAAGCAAATGTAAATTGATTCTCAATACTTCTTATACCCCAATATTGCAGCAATTCCACCCAGTCCATTCAACTTCTTCCCAGCATCACTTTCTGCAGAAATGATGTGTATCTCGCCTTGCAGTGAATCAACAGCCTTCATGCCTTGTTCGACTTCGGTAAATTCTCCGGCAAGTCTTTTCTTGTGGATGAAGTTGTCAGTAAGCAGTAATTTTAATACTGAACCGCTGTTGATCGCTTCCTGTACTTCTTTCCATCCGTAGGCTGCTTTGTCGTTCTTGTTGATCTCTTTAAGCAGTTCTTCGACCATGATCTGTTCCTGTCTGGCCCGGCTGTGTTTTAAGGTTTCTGCCAGTTCTGGGCGGCGCATCACTTCGTCTAAAGAACGTTCGCTGATGTCTGAACAGGTAGCAAGGACAATTTTCTTTTTGAAGTCTGAGGCGGGAATCTTTTTGAACAAATCTTCTTTGTAGAAGGCCGGGGAAGCCAGGATGATGGCGCTAGGCTTGTAACGGTCGTTGTAGGACCCCAAGGTCTTGATAATTTCTTCCTGGAAATCTTTTTTTATTTCCACCACTTTGGCTTTCTTTTGCACTTCGCCTTTCAAGGTAGTTAAGATTTCATAACCAAACTTTTTGGTCAGCGCAAATAAAACCTCTTCGCGATCAAAGAGACAGAGTAAATAATCGTATTTCTTTTCGCAGGCTTCCTGCAGTTTCTGTTTCTGATAGCTCAGCCATTGCGGCTTCTCGATACTGAATTCAGAGCCTTCTTCCAGAGTTATGGATTGGTAGCTTCCTTTTGGAACATCTTCACTTTCTTCGGTGACTTTTCCATTGATATGCAGCGAGTTTTCGGTCAGCTCTACTTTTTCTGCTCTGATGGATAAAGTGAGAGTCTTCTTGACTGATTTGGCATTTTCCCCTTCGCCGATCTTGACTTTCCGGGTGGTCTTACCTCTAATTATATCTCCCTGATCTATCAGATGGCTTAAGTACCAGAGGTCATCTTTGTCGTTTACTTTGAGTTTTACGAATCCTTTCTTGAAATCTGAAGTTATGAGTTGCATGAAAAGTTTAAAATGCACAAATTTTATATATGTTTATATTCTTTAAAGAAAGTTATGGTTGCTTCTTTAATTGGATTGGAAGGTCAAATTATTTTTACTCTTGGTCAGGTTCAAGCACAGATCAAGCCAGAAGCTATAGTTTCAGTACATTATGATGGTAGTAATTTGGTGTCAGTTCCAGTGGTTCTGTATAAAGGTGATGAGCGAAAAGAAGGTAATTTATTGTATGCAGTTGATAAGCAAATTTTTCTCTCTTCTTTAACGACCTTTTTTCCAGAAGCTGAAGCTGACTCAGAGCTAACTCGTAGCGTTATGATGCATGTAGCTGGGAAATATGCTGCTATGTTGGAATTAGGTCATGTGAAGGTTAGAGAAACGGAATATGGGATAAGTGGGAAAATGCTTCAAAGAGCAGTATATGAGACCTATCATGATTACGTTGTAAAATTACAGCAGCGGCAATTAGACGAATTAAAAAAAAGAAATCCAAGAAACAAGCAATCGCCTTGATTACTCACCATTCCCACAATCCTACAAAGGCTAAAAGCCTTTGAGGTTTCGAAAGTATCGTTGTATTTTCAGAAACTTTAAATATACTAAAATTTTCTAACCTTCAGATGTTCAGCACAAAAAGAGGCCAATCCGCTGCAGGCGCAGCAGTTCTTATAGCGATCATAGCCGCATTGATAGTCGGTTTTGTCATCCTTATCCCTCCGCAAGAGCGGGCTAAATTGCTAGATGAAGGTATTACTAATGATTCTTCTACTGTTCCAGGTATAGTGGAAAAGAAGTTGCTGGCTGTTTCTCCTGGGCGGATAGATTATTTATCAGAGAAGGATGTCGAGCATCCTATTCCAGTAGTCAATATTTATGCTCGTACGGAAGCGAAAGTCTTGGCGGAAAAGAATGTCGCCTATGCCAAAAAAGGTGTATTTTCAGAGCAAACTGATGTGCTTACCGTAGTTGTTCCAGATTTAAAACATACCGAACATATGCTGGTTAGTTTAGACGTTAAGGAAGCAGATGGAAAGTTGGTTGTCTTATTCAACGGTGAGGAAGTCTTCAACGATGATGTTGGGGCCGGAAGCCTTGCTCCAATCACCATACCGCAGAATCTGCTCAAAGAAGAAAATATTGTAGCGTTTGCGGTTTCTTCTCCAGGATTATCCTTTTGGCGCACTAATGAAGTGTCTTTAGACAGTATCAAAGTAGTGGCCGATGTCACCAGCGTGGAAGCACAGTCTTCCAGAAATGTCTTCTTAGTTTCAGAAACGGAGAAGGATAACCTGAGGAAGGCGCTCTTAAAATTCCAACCAAGCTGTAATTTCCAGGAGGTTGGTCTTCTCGATGTCAGCATCAATGGTAAGCTGGTTTATTCCAGCGTGCCGGATTGTGATTTGGATGTCATTACCATTGAGTTTGCTCCGGAAACCCTGAACCAGGGGGAGAATGAAGTCGTGTTCAGGACCGAGAAAGGAGATTACTTGCTGACTCACGTCATGGTAAAATCTGAATTGAAAGATGTAGAATTTCCAACTTATTACTTTGATTTGAAGTATGAAGAATATAGGGCTGTTGTGGATGGCGATAAGCGAGTTCGCTTGACCTTGAGCTTTGTCGACGTAGTGGCGAGGAAATTTGGCGATGCGGAAGTTAATGGACACAAGCGGTATTTTGATACTAAAGAAGTTTCCTATGTTCTGGATTTGAGTGAGGATATTGTTCAAGGTACAAATTCAGTCAAGATCAAGCCACGCAAGACCTTGGAAGTGCGCGAGTTAAGAGTGGATTTATTAGATTAGGGAGGTGCAAGATGAATAAAGATGGGCAAGTACCAGTAAAATGGGCAGTTGCAATTTTAACGGCCATAGTATTACTACTATTGTTGTATATTTGGTATAAAGGCGCATTGCCGTTTTAAGAAAAATTAACTAACCTAATGTTTTAACTTCTTATGTACTCGTTTGTATTCATTCTCAAGTTCAGTCAAAACACTGTCTACATCTTCTGGATGGAAAAATTTTTGCTGTGTTCTTTCACAAGTTATAACTGGTACTTCAATTTCAACATCACCGGGGTTGTCAAACTTAAAAAGTATCTTCTCTACTCTCCTCTTATCTGAAAGAACAGGCGCTTCAACCACGGCAACCACCTCGTTATTTACTGGTAATTCTTTAAAGTATTTAATGTTTTTCATTATTTCGGCCTCCAAATCCAATCCATAGCGGGCATGCTTCTGATTTTTGC
>Ga0209542_10001919_pt1 | contig 47935 bp, 45 predicted proteins | sample RifCSPhighO2_01_FD_184028 | JGI IMG/M metagenome (GOLD analysis project Ga0209542, IMG submission 184028) | Soil microbial communities from Rifle, Colorado - Rifle CSP2_plank highO2_0.1 (SPAdes) (version 2) | ecosystem: Environmental > Terrestrial > Deep subsurface > Rock core/Sediment ...
CTTGCAATTTCTTTATTTGAAACACCTTCAGATTTCCAAACTGCAATTTTATCTCTTTCAAAAGCCTTAATCTTTTTATGTTTAATTGTGTTTCACCCCCTTGAAGCTAAATATTTTACTCTAGGGGGTTGCGATTCGAATTAGAACTTACGAAATCAATAAATTCAACCTCTGAATCAATCTCGCTTCTTGATTGTTCCAATGGTTTACCCATTTCCATGGTTATCAATTTTGCAAGTTTTTCTTTATTATCCAGAAGAAGACCCTTCAACTTTTCGACATATTCACATCTTTGCTCAACAGCGGTTTCTCTCCACTCTCCTAATACATCCTTTGCTCTTAGGACAGCGCTCTCAATATCTTTTGGAGTCGAAACATCCAAGTCTCCAACAATCGATTGATCGTGAGGATTAATAGATTGTAATTTCATGCTTTAAACGCGACCTTGATAGCCTCATCTTCATACATAGGCTCTTTTGTTTCAGGAATTCTGTAACTATGGTCGGCTCCTTCGATAGAAAAATAAGTAATATCTTTAGAAGCTGACCTGTCAATGTCTCTCTTCACTGCCTCTACGTCACCAAATTTATCCCTACTGCCCTGAATAATAACGATCTCTCCTGAGAATTTTTTTACATCTATATAGCCAATATCATAACCAAAGATTATTATGCTATATTTACTCATCTGATCAGCAGTGAGCTTTTTGAGGTATGCTGCAGCTACTACCCCTCCAAGGGATTTTCCAATTAGCCTAATGCAACTATATTTTTCTGATTGACAATAGCCCAGAACATTTCGAAGAGCTTCAATTTCTTCGAACAATTCTGGGCCAGACGAATTCTCTTCTCCTCTTTCTATATAAGGAAAGTTAAAGGCAACAACACTATTACCTTCTTTTCTTGAAGCTTCAATTATCTTATTCATAAAGCCTGAGTCCATACCTTGCGAACCACCATGCAACACCACATCTAGCTTCTCGGCTTTATTGCTATAAAAATATTTAAAATTTGGCAAAGTCATAATTCTAGTAATTAGTATTATATTTTATATTCATACATAAATCAGCACTCATTAATCGCCCTCTCTTAAAGATGTGAGATAAACTGGTAGAATCTCTTTTCCTATCATTTTTGAGAGAGCAGTTGATTGCGAACGAATATTAAAACAGTCAACTAGACCAGAATCGCAACTATTCCAAAATCCAAGATCAAACCCTTCAACTGAAATTATCGTAAGAGTGTCACTACCGTAATTAGCGGTTCTTACATTGGGATTATCTGTTTGTTCCCAATCAATATTTAATAAACTTAACAATCTACCAAGCTTGACGGCACTAGTCTGTTCTCTCGTAAATATCTCTATTGTGTCAGGAAAATGACGCCTTATTCCATCTTTGATGTATTGGGAAAGACTAGGTAATTTAGAAACCTCATCAACTTTTGCTCTTACTCCTCTACGGAATGAAGCATACGAGAGCAATTCTTCAGGATCAGATATCAAGTATCCAACATTTCTCAGCTGGGCTCCAACAAGTTTTTCAGAAACAGAAAGAGTTTGGGGTTGATTGCCTAAGTCAAAAGAATCAATACCATCAAAATCTATAACCTCTGCGCTAATTTCTGCTTCACTTGTGATACTGAATATACCTTCTAGCTGATGTACTTGCATGGCTGGCCTGACACTTAGTAATCCTCTTATCAAACGACTAATGGCGGCACCATCTCTATCAAAGAGATCTTTTATTGCCACATTGGCCACGCTTCCAGCTTCTTTTATATCGGCAATAGGCGTCTCTTCTGTTTTATCTCTTGAAAACTGTAATTCTCCATTATCAATTTGTACTAAAAAGGATGTCTCATATCTTGGTACTTTACGATCTTCGTCGCAAGACAATGCAAGTACTCTTGATCCTAAATCGTTAAACGAAAAGTAACCTGATATTAACAAATGTGGTTTACCATCTAAAAAAGTTAAGCTATCGACTTGCAGCCGAAATCCTCCTCCTATCCTTACTGGAATTAGACCGTCGTAGTTTACAAATCCAGACAATTCGGAAGCAATGGATCTTCTTCTAGAATAAGTTTGTAAAGACAACGCATGATCAATAAATACTGGTTCTCCGCTGTGTGCCCTTGCTTGTACTAATGAACCATTTTCAAAAACAAGTTTTGTATTTAAATCCTCCCTATCCATAACATACGTGACAGGTGAACCACCAACAGCATCCCATGTTTCATCCTTAAACAACATTGCGACAAATCTTCCACTTTCCAATTGTTGAGTCAGGTGTTCTCGAATACCAAGATCTGCTTTATCTGCTAATGGCTCTAGCTGGAACTCTCTCCTTAGTGCTATATTCGTACCCTGGCTAAATCCACAATTTTGCAATATCTGTTCTTTATTAATCCTTGTGCCTAAATCCTCATGGAAGGGAACCTTCATTACCTGATGAAAGGCCTCAAGGTGTTGATTGTTGGGTTGTATAAGTTCTTTCATTTTGAAAAAGGGAAATTGTCATTTATCACACCCACAACCATATCTGGAGTTAAAGTAGAGGTATCAACTATGACAGAGTGGAAAGCCATTCTAGATGTGTCAATCAATGCTGCCTCCATTGCCATAAATTTTTCAGGTTTATGTATAACCATCATGTCTTCTTCAGAAACCTCGTGGGGTGCAACAACTATACGTTGTTGCAATCGCTTTACCCTTTCTTCAATACTGGCTGTGAATACGAAAGATGAATCAAATTTGGGATGTTCAGGCAATAAATCTAACAGTACTTCACGAATACGTGGAGTACCTCTTACTGTATGAAAAGCAATTGATCTGAGAATAATTGTTGAATCTTGAATCGTATTTTTGTCTGGCCACTGAAACAATCTAATATCTGCCATTAATGCAGCGACATACAGATTACCCAGGACTTCTGCATCATAAACCTCCGCCTTTCGCAAAGAATCAGCTAAGATATGAATAGGATTTTCCCTTGATAAAGAATTTCGCCTAATGTCCCACTCAGAACCAGTCGATTTAATAAAGTTCTGGGTAGCGGTTGTCTTTCCCGCTAAGTCCATTCCTTCAAAATGTAAATAGTATGGCCTTTCTTTCATAGGTTACATTTGTATATATAAAATAGATACTGTTTTGGTATTAACAATTTTCTTTAAAGCCTTTTCAAAGTCAGGTTCACTGGACTTTTTATATTCCAGATAACAGACTTCAACACCGTTAGGCTGATAATATAGATCGCCAGGGATTATTTGTCCACCTGTCCCCTGTGAACCACCGTTACAGATCACGACTGCCTTGATTGGAAGATTTCTCTCAATCGCTTCCACTATCGAATTTTTTCCTGAGTGAAGATATGCCGCATCTCCTATAATTGAAAATACATTCTTCTTTCCCGCCAAAAGGCAACCCAATCCCACACTAATACTAGATCCAAAACATAAAACACCATCTATAGAGTCAAGGGTGTCTTTGGTATATTCTCCTAAATCACCAATGAGACATGTTGGTCTGATTTTTCTAAGAGCGGAATATAACTTTTCATAATTCGAAGAGATAATATACCCATTTGACTTATCTGGAACAAAACCAGTGTTGCTTTCCAAGTTCAAGGCATTTGCCATTTGCTCTTGAATCTTTCTATGAGCGAAATTATCTCCTTGTTCAAGAATCGCAACATTTGACGACTTTTGAACAATATCTGTCAGAAAATTAGGAAAAGGGTATGAATAAATTTGGATTTTATTGTACCCACGCTTTATATAGTCTTTTTCTTCAGTTAAACAACACCCGAAAGTCACCACCGTTTTAGCGGATTCCACACTATTTCCCCCAATCATCCCTTTATAAAAACTGTCTATATATTTTTGAATTCTCGTATTCTTCTTTGCTAAAACAGCCCTTTGGTATTTTGAATTAACTGGGTGAACAACAAAGCGTTTATGATTTTTAATCAGAGGGTAAGTCTTTTTCTGCTTTGGTTTTCTTTTACATTTACCATTCAAGTTTACTAATTGGTTGGTAACTCTAATGACCACAGGTATTTGGAATCGTTCAGACAACGAAAATGCTTTGTAAGCAATGTCGTATGCGTTTTGTACAGAATAGGGCTCAAACCAAAGTCCTTTGAAAAAATCAAAATAATGCCTGGAGTCTTGACGTGATTGCGAACCTTCAACAAACACGTCATCAAATACGACCAATACCATACCTGCGTTAACTCCAACTACCATAGAGTTTAAGAAGGGATCTGCAGCATCATCCAAACCCACATTTTTAAACATCACAGCAGCTCGTTTACCTGCAAAGCTTGAGCCCCAGGCGACTTCGTAAGCTGTTTTTTCATTTACCGAAGTTATCTTTCCTCCAAGTGAGGAAAACAACTTATGAGACATATATCCAGGAAAATTAGTAAATACTTCTCCACCAGCATCCAACAGACCGAGCGACAGTGAATTTATAGTATTTATGTTTTTCATATAGATAAATTGTATGAAACGATTGGGTTTAATCCTCGAATATAGCGATTGTGTGATCTATAAACCCCGCTCATTATTTGAACAGGAACTAGATGATCATCTATATTTGAGGTTAGTTCTGATTTGCTCATAAGACCTATCAAGTATCCAAGGAACTCTTTGACGACCCTATGTTTGATTCTTTCTATTGCCAATTTATCGTCTCGCATTTCTGGAATGTCTTTTTTCAGATCAGACATTCTTATTACCTGAAGAGAGTCCTTGTCTCCTGTCATTTCTTTGTTTCTGAAAACATAAATGTCAAAATGGCTGTTCCCTCCTAAAAGGTAGTCGTTTTTAGAATTTAGATCATGCTTATCTTTTGATTGGTAAGAGTGGATTTGAATATTCTGGAATGGCCCTTGTTCAATATTGTGATATTCGTGTTTTACACGACCGTTTCCTTTATACAAATCCTCACCAGGTTTCATCCAAGTGCGCAGACCATATCCATTATGCATAAGATTGATAGTAATATTGCCAATACAATCATCTCCTTTTTTCAACCTTATAATTGTTGATAAGTCTATCTCACCGTAACCATTAAACAACTCCCTTAGTTTCTTATCAGAATATCTCCTGACTGTAAGATATTTTTTACCAAAATATTTATAATAATCATTTTGATTTAATTGATGTAAAAACCCTCTCGGTTGGAAAAAGGAACTAAAAATTTCTATCTTATCTGCCGTTTTTCCTGTTAATTTCGAATTTTTGTAAAATTGATATACAGCATCAAAAAGATGGTATCCACTGTGTGATCCTTTACCGTAACCTGTACAGTATGGGTGATATTGTTGAGTAACTATTTCATTAGGTAGTCTCCATTGGCCGTCACAGTGTGTAGATTGAATGGCAGTAATAGGGCAATTTGTTTTCTTCGCTACTTCAACGAGCAGTTTGTTTACCAAAGCAAACCCTGGGTGGAACCTTCTTTGTGTGTTTATGACAAAAGCTGTTTCTCTAGTTTTCTGAAGATTCTTGTAGTCATTCAATAAATCGAGATAGTTTGATTCTATTCTTTTTGCTGCTTTTGTATCAGTAACAACATTCTCTTCGGTAGTAATAGGTTTATCCATCAAAATGTTTAACCCTGATTTCAGTGCCCATTTTGCATATACATAATGGGTAAGAGGTTCGGTAGAAATGATAACTGCTTTTATGTCATTGGTAGCCACATATTCTGTCAAATAAGTTTCTACAGATTTTGGTATTTTCCCTGTGAATCGTTCAATGAATAAAAAGTCTGGCTTGTCAGAATATTTGTCAAAGTATTCTCTAACCTCGTTTTCCTTTTCTTTTAGATCTACTACGAGTGAGAGGTAAGAGTGGAATTGACTACCCAATTCCTGGAGAGCTGGAGCATATATTCTTTTGGCATGAGGGCCAAAGCCTATTTCGATTATTCTGATTTTCTTCATAGTATAGCCAATACATGAGCAGGTGTACAACGATTGTACATCTAGCCTTCTAATAGTGCAAGTTGTATAATACTTTCAATGAAAATCTTTTTTGGAGGCACGCTGCCTGGCTTTGAGATAAACAAAGATAATTATTTGGAAATACGAAAGGTTATTCTGTCTTTGGGACACAAACTTACCCGCGACTGGATAAACGAAGAAATTAAAGGAAAGGTTATCAGAAAACCCAGTGAGATGTATGATCTCACTGAAAAGGCAATTAAAGATGCTGATTCTGTTATTCTTGAGTATTCTCATGACATTGCAGCAGTCGGACAACAACTAGTTTTGTCGCTTCAAAGAAATATTCCTGTTCTCCTTTTAGTAAAAGATTCTAACAGTTCAGAAGATTCACCTCTAAGTGATTATTTTGTAAGCTCAAAATCATTTAAATACTTAAAAAAGGAAAAATATAAAAGTATAAATCTTAAAAAGGTAATATCGGGGTTCCTCAGGTGGGTTGAGGAAAACAAGGCAATTGTTCGATTCAATCTGGAAATAGAAAGAGAGTTGGACGACTATTTAAAAGAGAAGGCTGGTAAAAACAAAACAAGTAAGTCTGAAGAGATAAGAAACTTGATTTTGGAAGATATTAAGAAAAAGAATTAGTTCACTTCCTTCCTATATATCCTTCCAGAAAAGCCATCCATAAATCTGGAATTTTTCGTGAATACCCCCCTCCAAAAAGTACAGCTAACTTATCGAAATCTCTAAATCTTTCACCAATCTTCTCAAAACTACCCTCTTCCAAACTAAGTCCTCCCAGGAAATCTCCTTTAAAAGTGTCTACTCCTAAAACCAATATAGACACATCCGCTCCGAAATTTCGTGTTCTCTCAAGAACGGAATCCAGTGCTTGAAGATATACATCTTCTCTTGTTCCTGGTGATAACGTCACATTAATATTTGTTCCAACCCCCTTACCCTCTCCCTTCTGAGATTCAAAACCAGTACCAGGGTAGATAGTAAATGGATCTTGGTGAATTGATACCGTCATTACGGAGGGGTCTGAATAAAATATTTGTTGAGTACCCTGGCCAGCGTGGACATCTAAATCGTACACCGCAGCCTTATTAATCCTGCCTTCCTTTTGTAACTTTCTGATGGCAATTGCATGATCATTATAGATACAAAAACCAGAAGCCTTATAGGATCCTGCGTGGTGCATTCCACCAATAAGATTCACTACTCTTCTATCTTGTATGGCCAGATTCAGGGTTAATATTGTTCCACCCACAATATACAATCCTCCCTCTAACATTCCGCTGTTGACTGGTGTATCTGGATCAGCTTCTGGATTACTCGCGGCCAGACGCTTTAATTCACTCAAATAAGACGGGGTGTGGACTAAAAGCAAATCATTCTCTTGTGCTTTTTCAGGTTCAATTAATCGGTAATCTATCTTCCCTTGCTCTTCTAATTTCTGCAGAAAGACCATTGTTTTATCTTTAGATATAGGGTTGTCCTCACCAAGATCGTACTTTAAATAGTTTTCTGTATAAACAATATCAAGTTCTTTCATTTTGTTTGATTTATTTTACTCTATTACACTCTGGATTAGCTATTAACTAGTATGTTTTGCTCGTAATTTCCCAGAAGTATGTTTACTGAAAGGGACAATAGCAAAATAGCAACTTCTTAGTTATAGAGAGTATTTTTCCTCGATATGATGACCTGCGAAGTTTTTTTCTCTTGAAATCCACTCCACAGTTATGTTTTTCTTCTTTACCGCCATGATCGCATCATAAATCAAGGGCTTCAACCGATCAATTTTCGTCCCATACTGAAGGTTTACCCATTTTACTGCCAGTTCTGAATCTGAAAATACGACTGATTCTCTGGGTGCAATTTTTACAGCGCTTGTAATAGCAATCAGTTCCCCTTCGTTATTTGTTTTATCTCCGACCCAATCTTCAACTAAAATCTTTCTAGCTTCATCTGTCACCACCACTATCGTTGACAGGTACCCCTTAAACTAAGACAAGATTCTCCTAAAATTGTTAGAATAAACAGAATCTAGAAAGGAGTACTTCATGCAAAGAAGGATTATCCCCAGGGAGATTAAAACTGAAGTATTGGCAAAAGCAAAGAGTGGTGAAAAGGTGGCATTACTGGCTACCCAGTATGGAATTTCTGATAAAACTATCTACACCTGGCTAAGAATGGATACTGGTGAGGCTGTGGTTTCAGTTGTGAAATATAACAGACTTAAAAGGGAGAATGAGGAATTAAAGAGGCTGGTTGGTGAATTGACTTTGAATATGAGTCTGGGGAAAAAAAATTGAGTTTGTTAAAACTGGAATAATTAAATCAGTTAGAGCTGATGCTTTAGGGGTTAGTAGGAAGAATATCTACAAAGCAAATAAACAAGCTTCCAAAGATGAGGCTTTGAAAGAGGCAATTAATAAAGTCCATACCAGACACCCTGCATATGGCCATAAAAGGCTGGCTTTGGAGCTTAAGGTTAATAAGAAAAGAGTTCTCCGGGTAATGAAGATCTTTGGGATTAAACCACCCAGGAGGAAAAGCCATTACTATACTACCAGATCAACTAAAGAGCCTCACAAATATACTAATTTAATCAAAGACTTCAAGCCTGCCAAAGCCCATCAGCTATGGTGCTCAGATCTAAGTTACATTAAATTCCAGGGTAAGTTTTGGTATTTAGCAACTATCGAGGATGTATTTACCAGAAGAGTGGTAGCAGCCCAAATGGGTAAAAGCCATGACAGTGAGCTTGTTTTAGAAACAATAAGACAGGCTGTCAAAAGTACTGGCAAAGCTCCTCAGATATTCCACTCAGACCAGGGCACTGAATTTATGGCTAAATTGTGTACTGATTACCTAGAAGGTTTTGGTAGCAAAATCTCAGTATCTGACAAAGCCTCACCATGGCAAAATGGCTACCAGGAATCATTCTTTGGTAAGTTTAAGGATGAAATAGGAGACTTAAATAGATTTGAAACAGTTGGGGAATTAATAGAAGCAATCTACCAACAGATTCACTACTACAATTATGATAGGATCCATACTAAGCTCAAAATGCCTCCTGCCGTTTATGCAGAGTTAGTTAGAGAATAATGTCTTCATGAATGGGGTACTTGACAAAAGCACCCTCAAGCCGGCTCATCATGCGACCTACCGAATCGGTTACTTCCATGTGCTGGGATATCCGCACCCGTAACGTCTCGATCTCGCGACCATTCTGATCGTTGACGCTGTTCGCGTGCTTGAGTGACACGGTGTTTTCCCGAACGGCTTCAGCAAGCTCCCCGATAGCGGAAATGAGTCGCTGCATTGTCTCCCGAGTCTGTTCGTCCACCCTTGTGCTCCTTACTTGGTACCACTCAGGTACCGAAAGATTTCGTCCCAGAAGATCGCGACAGCCAGGCACAATACCCCAAACACACCCAACACCTGCACCGTCATTTGGGTATACGTGAACACACCCACAGAAACGCTGGGAGACGCGGATAGCCAAAGAGCTACCCGATCAAAGACGACAAATCCCAGCATGATCACGCCAAAGAAAGCTATCGTGACGCGCATAAACCCTCCTTATTGCTTGCTCAAAGAGCAGCTGTCTGGCCACCCAGCCAGCATTGCTATGCGAAGCGTTGCTGGCAGGCCACAACTCAACGCTAGAACCTATTCAAAAACCCTGCTTCCCCTGTCATGCTGAACTTGATTCAGCATCTATTGCAAAGCAACAAGGTTCTGGCGACAGCCAGGTTCTTATATAGATTCCGTGTCAAGCACGGAATGACAAACAATGTGGTGACACACCAGAAAGCTGCCCTCGAGCAACCGTAGTCAATGTGCTTTGAGGCCACTTAGCCTCACTTTTACCCCATAACTGTACCACAAAAATGCCCAAAGTCAATCTATAGGGCAGAGGTGAGAAGTGGAAAGATTCCGTCATTGCGATCCTGAGCTTGTCGAAGGAGAAGCAATCCACATTTTGTCATCCCCGCCTGTGCGGGGATCCAAAAATATTTTGTAGATTCCAGATCAAGTCTGGAATGACAGCTTTTGTAAGATTGCGGAGCCTGTCCCGAGCTCTGCGAAGGATCTTCCTCGCAATGACGAAGGGAGCTACTTTAGCTTCTCTTGGAAGTAACCTTGAAGCTGGTCAACATTAACCCTTTCCTGTTGCGCCGTATCACGGTCACGGACGGTAACGGTATTGTCCTCCAAAGTTTGATAGTCAACGGTCACGCACCAGGGGGTTCCTATCTCATCCTGGGCAGCATACCGCTTACCTATGTTTCCCCGATCATCCCACGAAACGGCAAACGTCGAACGCAAAACGGCAAACGTGTCTCGTGCCTTTTCCACAATGTCGGGCTTGTTAGAAACCAATGGGAAAACAGCAACTTTGTACGGCGCCAGCCTCGGATCAAGCTTCAAATAAACCCTCTCGCCTTCTTCAGTATAAGCACTAAGCAAAACCACCAAAGCCGTACGGTTTAAACCAAAGGTAGGCTCAACCACATGCGGATAATACTTCTCACGCGTTTCAGGATCTTCATATTGCAACTCCTCTACGGATTTTCCGGAATGATTCTTAAGATCAAAATCCGTTCGATAAGCCAATCCATATAACTCTCCCCAACCAAACGGAAATTCAAACTCAATATCTTCAGTCCTTTTTGAATAGTGTGAAAGCTCATCTTTTTCGTGGGCCCGCCATTTAAGTTTACTTTCCTCAATCCCAAGACCGATTATCCAATCCCACATCTGCTCCTTCCAACCCTCAAACGCAGCCTCCCAATCAGCACTTTTAACAAAATACTCAATTTCCATTTGCTCAAACTCCAAAGTTCTAAAAATAAAGTTGCCTGTGGTAATTTCATTTCGGAAAGCTTTTCCCATTTGGGCAATTCCAAAAGGCAAACGTGAACGCTCTGTCGTCAATACATTTTTGAAGTTCACAAACATTCCCTGCGCTGTCTCGGGCCTGAGGTAAACTTCCTGTTTTGAATCTTGGGCCGTTCCGATAAAAGTTTTAAACATCAAGTTAAAGTTTTTAGGTTCCGTCCAGGTTACTTCCTCTCCCGGGTGATCGGCTGTATGTGCTTCCATGTCTTCAGGCTTATCCGCCCGAACCCGTGCATGGCAAATTTTGCACTCAACTAATGGATCGGTAAAGGAAGCCAAATGCCCCGAAGCTTCCCAAACTTTGGGGTTCATAATCAAAGCCGATTCGATCGGGAAAATATCAGAGCGTGTTTCCACAAATTTCTTCCACCACAAATTGCGGATGTTTTGTAAAAGCCTTGCTCCCAAGGGGCCATAATCCCAGGTATTGGCCAAGCCTCCATAAATCTCCGAATCCGGGAATACAAATCCCCGTCTCTTACACAAACTTACAATTTTTTGCATTATTTCTTCAGCCATGGCTACATGGTAGCAAAAACTAGGCTGATGTACTAGCGCATTTTAATGCGCGCAATAAATTGCGCTAATACGTTAATCCCACCCGTCATTCCGTGCCTGACACGGAATCTATACAACTAGTTAAGTCGCCAAAGCGAGTAGTTGAGAATTGAGGCAAAACTTACCCAGAGAAGATAAGGCAGGAGAAGCAAACTCACTCTTTCATCCTCACGCCAGGCTTTATAAATCAAAGCCGCGATCGAGACCCAAAGAGCGATAATGACCACAAAGGCAAGGCCAATATTTTGTGCGCCAAAAAATACAGGAGACCAGATTCCATTTAGGACAAGTTGCACTACAAAAAGATTTTTAAGGGTTACAGCCGTTTTTCCTTTTTTTGACCAAAGAAGATACAGCGCTATCCCCATCAAAGCATAAAGCATTGTCCAAACCGGGCCAAAGAGGGAGTTCGGAGGCGAGAATGATGGTCTGTTTAAGGTTACGTACCAGGTAGGGATAGACGAGAAAGTAAAAAAAGACCCTGCAATTCCAACTCCCTCACAAAGTGCAATTGCGGTGATAAGTTGACCCCAATTAATCTTTGACGTTTTTTTCTTTTTCCTAGGCATTAATTTAATGTAGCACACTGCCAAACAACGCCGCAATCCCCAACCGCTTGCGGGGAGTTTGCAAGGGGTCCCCTTGCAAAGTGTGATTTATCGCGCCGTGACAGGGTTCATCCTTGTCAGGCAAGAACTTTTAGGAACTTGGAGGTTTTGAGTTTACTGCCAAGAAGATCTTCAATAAAATCATCAACTTCACGAGGAGAAGGCTTGTGTTTTGATAAAAACCCAAGCTCTTCCAATACTTCCAACTTAAAGTTTTGGGTCAACGGATAAAGTTGCCAATAGTCCACACCCGAAAGAGCCGAAAAGCTTTCCAGGAGAAGATTTAAAACTTCTTTATGTTCCTGGCCTTCAACGGTTAACCTGTCAACAACTTCGCATAGATGATAGGCCACACCCACTTTAACCAAATCTTTCCGCCATTCTTCAAAGTTTTTTATAGCTTCGACATCAGTCACAATATCCAAATTTTTACCTCGCGCCAGCAAAAATTTAGTCATATTAAAAATTTCCAAAGCGCCTCGTTTCCTTGAAGCAGGCTTACGCACCCCTTTTGCGATAGCGCGAATCTTGCCGTAATGTTTGGAGAAAATAACCAAAAGCCGATCCGCCTCACCAAAGTTTTTCCTGGCCAAAATCACGCCTTCTGTGAAGTAAGTTCTCTGTTCCATTCTCTATTCTAGCAAAGTTATTCCACCTCCCTTATACTATGGGTTGACATTGTAGTTTTGCGCGAGTGAGACATAGTCGTCTTCTTGTCGGCACGATATGTGTCCGCAAAAGAGGCCGGCGAAGGTGCCGACTCAGGCTGCGGTCTCTACGAGCTGCAGCTGCCTAACGGCAAGCTGGTGACCGGCGTGGGTAGAGGGGGTGCAGGAGTCGTCTTCCTACCCTATTTTCAGGAACCGGATGTTAGCGAAAGTGGAGATCGCTTTCGCGTCGTAGGGATATATCCTACGCACATCTACCTGGCTCGCACGCGGGACTAACACTTTTTTTGCTCCGCAGGCTGGGGTTCTCGACGCGATACACACAAGCGTTTTGTAGGACCCCGGCCTTTTTCTTTCTTTAGAAGGAGAGTTCTTTATCTGAGGTAAGCACAAAGGTTTCTTTTTGCTTGCTAAACTGAACTTCATACTGATGCCCTTCTGTTCCTGGTTGTTTTTGAATCAGAATCTTGTGGCCTTTTTTCTGAACCACAAGCGTTTTGTACTTAAAATGCAACTCCGTTACCCCCATCGGCCGTAGCGTAAAAAATCCTTCAAAAACAGTTTTCCCCAAATCCTGCGAAGTAGTTACCGGCACATCCGAACCCGTTGAGTCAACCAAGGTCGATCCTGCGGGAACATAAACCCTGATCCAATCCCGATACGGCCCGTTCAACCAACCATCGTACTTCTGCGGATTTGAATACTTAATGGTCAGCGAATTGGTACTTCCGGTTTTGCTTTGCTCCACGTTAAGAGTCACATTTTCTTGGACATACAAATTAGATTTTGCGCCCGCAAAATTAGTGTCGTTTATAGCCAGAAAATCCCCCGTGGTATCTTGTATGCGTCCAGCGACATTAAACGACTCCACAGCTTTTTGAACTTGGGCATCCTTCATCCAGAAAAGAACGTGTTTTTGCGTTAATGAATCCCAACCTACCTGGAAAAGACTCGATAGCTTATCCTTTGGTTGCCCCATCGCGTTGGCAACTAGAGTATTCATCAAAGGTCCAAGGAAGGCTTTGCGGTTATCAGCATGAGGCGGTTTATAGACAATTTTGCCCGAGATATCATCCCAAACAATCGGCCCGGCAACATCGGCATAAGACTCCAACTGATAAATAACGTTAGGGCAGTTGCAGCGCGAATCATTATCAGCTGAATAGTTCCCAAAACCAGAAACTCCCAGTTGCCCCATGACTTTTAAAAGTCCAACTAAGGGATAGGTGTCGACAGAAATTATGCCATCAATCGGAGGTGCATTCTTGATCGTCGAATAATTTTGATAGAAGGTGTCCATAGAAGTTTTAAAGTCCGGGGACAAATTCATATCGCGAAGATTCCAATAGGGGACAAGGGGCAAGTATTTTTTGATCGGTTCCGGAGAAGGGATTTTACTATTAAATTTCTTATCCAGCTGGTAAATATCATCAGAGTTTACAGGCTCAAACTTGCCTTTATTTACCTTAACTATTGAGTAAGCTGTAATAAAACCGCCTGTGGGACGAAGCTCTTTATCGTTCTGCCATAAAATAAGATAGGTTCTTTCCCCATTGGTACCCAGAAGGTATGGCAACTGCTCCAGGAAAGGCTTGCCATCACTTAAAACCTCGTGCGCTTTCTGAACTGCCTCGATAGCTTCTCTAACTTTAGAACGAACAGGCTTGCCCTGGAAATACTCCGGATACCTGTTGGGATCTATTTTAGAAATTTCTGAAGAGGCGATAATCGTCTTTTGTGAAATAACATCCATTTTGGGAATTACGCCGTCTACTGTCCCGACAATGAAGTTAATGCGTTCTTCTGCCGTTTTTGTGCCATCTTCAGCTTTGTGGCCGCCATTAAGACCAAGAAGGTCGCTATATGGTTCGATAGCTTGAATAATCGTATCGCCTGCCTCTAAACCCGCTCTTCCGCCAACCGTCAGGTGCTTAGCGTCATTCCAATAATTACCCAACCCCGGAATAAATTTTACCCAAACTAATTTATTAACATCGCCATCCAAAGATTGTAGGTCTTTTTTTGTCTTATCAAGGGCGTTTTGCGCCTGAGTCAGGTTTTGCGAAGAGGCAGCTGCATCCAAATCCTTCATAGAATTTGCCAATTTTTGAGCAGAAACACGGATTGAAAGGAGAGGCAAGACTAAGAAAAAAATTAATAAAATTACCAACAATCCAACTGCCCCAAAAACCGGAACAGCTATCTTCTTGCCAAAAAATCTTTTGCGGGGCGCAGCAGACGCAGGTTGCGTCACAGGAGCAGAAAAATCAATTTTGGGCATATCTTCGATTTTTGCCATGCGTTTTTTCAGTGTAACACAAATGGGGTCCTTATACAGCCCCCTTGCCAGAAATCATTGCCCAGGGAGTACGAAAAATAATTTCCAAGTCCAGAAAAAAAGATAAATTTCTAACGTAAGTTGCGTCTATAGCAATTCTTTTGTCAAACGGCACATTGGAACGTCCCGATACCTGCCAATAGCCCGTTATTCCCGGTTTGACCGAGAGAGTCTCGCGAATCAGATGTTTGGTTTCGGGATACTTTCGCCTTTGGATTTTTAACTCTTCGGGGTAATATGGACGCGGGCCGACCAAGCTCATCTCTCCTTTTAAAACGTTAATCAGCTGCGGCATCTCATCAATTGAATATTTTCTAATAACTTTCCCAATTGGGGTTATTCGTGGATCATTTTTAATCTTGTAATTCCCACCTTTTTGCTGTTCCTCATACGCTTTTTTAAATTTTGGGTCTGTCCGCAAAAGTTCGTACGCATTAACAATCATCGAGCGGAATTTATATAAACGAAAAAGTTCTGCGTTTTTCCCAACACGTTTTGGGGTATCCGCAAAAACTGGCCCAGGAGAGGTGAGCTTTATTACCGCGGCGGCAACAAGCATTATCGGAGAAAATATAATCAACAGCGCAATTGCGGCGAGAATATCGATTAGTCGCTTAACCAGTACGTAACTCATATAGTCACACCAGGATATCTACCATATTAGCAAAACTTTCTAAAAATTTCTCCTCACCAAACCTTTTTGCATTATTTATACAGTCTTTTTCAGCAAAGTGACGGACTTCAAATCTCTGTATTGCATCCAGCAAGTCGCCTGCTGTTTGTCTTTCAAAAAACATGCCTGTTTTGTTGGTCACGGTCTCTACTGCACCACCACTTTTGTGTGCGATAACGGGTTTGCCAAACGATTGAGCCTCCACCGGTACTATTCCAAAATCTTCTTCCTGGGGAAAAATTAGCGCTCTGCAGTTTTTATAATATTGGCCCAAATCGGCATCATTTACGAATCCGGCAAATTTGATATTCTTTTTTGCCATTGACCGAAGGCGTCTTTCCTCGCTGCCTGCTCCCACAATTACCAGCGGTTTATCCAACCTGTTAAACACCTCAATTACCAAATCCACCTTTTTGTATGGCACCATCCGTGAAACTACCAAGTAGTAATCCCCACCACCACCCTTGCTCCCATGATCCACTCTCGCCGGAGGGTAAATGACAGTCGAAGACCTGCTGTAATACTTTTCGACACGTTCTTTCACCGTGTTGGAAATGCTCACGATAACATCAGGTCTTTGCGCGGCAATCTTGTCCCACTTGCGAAGATAGGCAATCACAGGTTTAAGCAAAGCTCGTCGCAGGGAAGTATTTATATATTCATCGTATCCGCTCCACAGATAACGGGTAGGGGTAAGGCAGTAGCAAATATGCCGCGTTCCCGGTTTTGTAATTATCCCTTTGGCGGATTCTGACGTAACCGAGATAACTAAATCATAATCTGAGAAATCAAATGATTCAAAAGCCAACGGCATTAATGGTGCGTAAAGATCATGCCTTTTTTGGGCAAATGGAAAGTTCTGCAGAAAAGAGGAGATAACGGTGGAGAAAACCTTTGCCCAGGGCGCAGAATTTGGATGATAGACGGAAGTAAAAAGAGTAGCTTGTGGAAAAAGTTTGTGTAGAGATAAAAGTATCCTCTCTGCCCCGCCCCATTTGTTGACGCGATCATACACCAAAGCAGTTTTCATTGGCCCAACACCTCTTTATAGACGTTGAGGGTTTGCTGCGCCATTTTTCGCCAGGAGTACTTTTTAATCTGTATTCCACCAGCCCTGACAAGGTTCATCCTTGTCGCCTTATCTTCAAGCACTTTTTGAACTTTTTCTGCAATATCTCTCGGGTCTCTTGGGTTGAAATACAAAGCAGCATTACCATAAATTTCTCTTAAAACCGGTATATCGGAACAAACAACTGGTGTCTCGCAAGACATTGCTTCAAGCCCAGGCAAACCGAAACCTTCAGACAAAGTTGGAAAAACAAAAGCCTGGGCGTTTTTATAAAGTCCAGCCAATTCCTTGTCTGAAACAGTGCTTTTGACTTCCACAAAATCGGTGACACCTTCTTTTCCCAAAAACTGCTGAAATTTGTTCAAAAAAATACTCCGTCCGCAAGCAATAATTAGTTTGTTACCACGTTCTAGAATGTGGTAACAGGCAAGAGCGCGCACAAGCATCTCGATGTTCTTGTGTGGATAAAGATTACCTACATAAAGAATATAAGGGGCTTTGTTTTTTATTACCCCACCTTTGGCTAGGTCACTCACGCCTTCGTATGTTACGCATATTTTATTCTTAGCCTTTGGGAAAAATCCAACGATATCTTTTTCGACTGCATGGCTGGGAACAATAATTTTTCTGGCTTTTTTAACGGCAAATTTTACTGCTACCCGATAGGCGGCATACTTGCCCCAGTAAAAGGGTGCAGAAAGATTTGTCACATTGGTTCCATAAGAGTGGGTTCCATAAGATTTGTGCCATAAAATGTCATGGATGGTAATAATATATGGCTTCGGATACAAAATCGGAACGTTAAAATGCGGGGTGTGTAAAAGATCCAAATTTTCACGCAAGAAAATTTGGACAAGGGCTGTTTGTTCTAAAAAAGAATAATGGGGGATATCGGCAACGATTTTTTTCCAATCCGCGATATCGATTTTCTCAAAATCCTTTTGGCGGCAGAACAAAATATACTCATTTTCATGGTCAATTTTTTGCAGATTTTCAACTAACTCCTGAGTATACCGTCCAATGCCGGTGTTTCCCGTTCCCCACAATCGACAATCAATGCCAATTTTTGCCATATTTTATGAAGCTGTTTTGAAACGAGTTGTATGAAAACTTAATCTTTAAAATTCTAAAATATTCCAGAAGTGAAATACCAAACAAAACCATATCGGTTAAAAAACTGGGGTATTTATTTGTGTAATGCTTTGTATAAAACAATCGCATTGCCTCAGTTGATGCCTTAATAGAGCGCAAACGGGTTTCAGGGCTCGCCAAACTAACCTTTCTAATATGCTTTCTTATACCCGCGGACACCCCGCCGTAATGGAGAACATCAGCCTTGGGTAAAAATATAATTTTCCATCCAGCTTGTTTTATGCGATACGAAAAATCAATATCTTCCCCGTACATAAAATAGTCCTCATCCCACCATCCTAAACTTTCTCCCACATTTCGACGAATTAAAAAGAACGCGCCACTTATAACGTCTACTTCATGGGGGAGTGCGCTGTCTATTAACCACCCTAAAGTATAACCCGAAAAAATTTTACTGTGGGGGAATAGGCTCCTTAAACCAATAAATTGGAAAATCGCGTTCAAGGGCGTTGGGAAACCACGGTGGGCTGGACTATCAGTTTCCCCGGTTGGTAAGTGTAATCGAGCCCCTACTGCCCCAACATCGGGGTGTTCCTCCATATGCAGGAAAGCTTCTTTTAAAGCATCTTTTGACAATACTGTGTCAGGATTTAAAAAGAGAATATATCTGCCCGAAACTATTTTTATGCCCTCATTATTCCCTTTTGAGAATCCTAAGTTAGACAAATTTAGCACGGCCGTTATATGTTTGTCTTTTTTGCCTAGAGCGTTCACCAGCTCACGAGAGCCGTCTGTTGAGGCATTATCAACCAATACAATTTCCCAGGAAATGTCTTTAAGATTGGCACCTCTGATTGAATCTATACATTGCTCCAAATAGCCTTTGGCGTTATACACCAAGATAACAATACTTAGGTCAACTTTTTCCACCGGTGGCCTCCTTATACACAGCGTCTAATTTTTGGGCTATAACCTGGTAGGTATATTTATCCTCCACCAGAGAACGCGCGTTTGTGGCAATTTTTTTGTAAAGTTTATTGTCAGTTAATAATCTTGCTGCCTTTTGGGCAATTTCATCGAATGTATCAGCCAGCAAAACATGCTCTCCGTCGGTTGCGTCAATGCCTAAAATCCCAATTGAAGTTGTCACAACAGGCAGCTTAGCCGCCATCGCCCCAACAATTTTCAAACGCGCGCCGGATGGACCATAAAGCGGTGCAACCATAATGCCTCCCTCGTGATATGCCTTTTGAATGCCTTCAATATCCTCAATTTTTAAATCAACCACTTCTATATCGCTAGAATTGATAGTGGGAATTTTGTCGGTATTTTGGCCAACGATAATCAACTTCGCATCAGACACGCGCTTTTTAATTCTTGGGAATATTTCACGAACTAAAATATTGACCGCTTCAACATTTTGCAGCCAGGCGTAATTTCCTACAAAAATAATCTTTTTGCAAAAATGAAGAGGCACATTTTCCATCAAATCCTCCCCTACTCCGTTTGGCACCACGGCCACGTTTAGGGAAGGTACTAATTTTTTCATCGAGTTGGCATCGCGCTCTGACAAAGCAATAACGCGCGCCGCCTTTTCCCAATATCTGGTTTCCCAAAGTTTTATTTTTAAAACATCAATCATCAACAGGGGCCGCAACAATTTCCATTTAAAATTCTCTACAAAATGCTGATAAACTTCGTATTCTATTGTTTGGTCTACCAAAACGATAGGAGTATTTGTTTGTGGGATATGCAAACTGACATAAAAAGTTTCGGCGTGAATTATGTCAAATTTTTCGCTTTTCAAAACATTATTAAGGTCGCTTTTTTCGGCAGGAGAAAAATTACGAATCATCAAAAACGGATAAGGACCTATTCCAGTTTTGAAAATGTTTGATAAAGTCCAAGGTTTAGTTGGACGCTTAAAAATTTTTACTTCTGTGCAGTATTTTTCTAACTCACCGATATATCTTCTTTCCTCATCGTGTTTTATTAAAGAATAGAGCGTTATATCATGCTTTTTGGAAAGCTGTTTTATTAAGTTGTAAGACCTGATTTGCCCCCCTGAAGACGGAGGATATGGGAGATATGGAGTAAGCATTAATACCTTCATTGCTTTTTATGTGTTAAGTCAACGATAACGTATTTGTCCGTTTGCTCCATAACTTTATATTGGTTCATTGCTTGTTTTGTTTGAGCATCAAAATTAACGGAGACATAATATTGGGCTCCCAGATTGCTGATCATTTCCGGCAATGGGTAAGTAATAAAGGGGAAGCCGCGTCTTTTTGTTTGATACAAAAATGCCGTGTCGCCATTGTACGGCACAAGAACAACAGCATCTCTGGGAAGCAATTTATCTGCAGCAGATCCTGCCGATATTATCTCAGGGTGATTGATTTTATAGTATTCTTTAATTTGGTAAAAAGAGAAAAAGAGAGCGGCCGCAATACTCCCTACAATCGCCAAACGCACAATTTGTTTAGAAAACTCGTGACTCGTCCACAAAGCATAAGTTCCAACTCCCAATGTAAGACTTACTGCTGGAATAACTAGCGTTTGATAATAGTCATGTCTTACAGAGGCAGTGGCGACAACAGAAGCATAAATCAACTGACTACCAACCAAAATATGTAAGAAATATGGATATTTTCCTTGAGGTTTTACCAGCAGTCCAACGATAAATGGTAAAACTCCCCATACTCCTAAAATCATTCGTCCCAATCTTTCTTCAACAACCCACCACCAAAACGCAGGACGAAAGCGAATGTTGTCCCCGTTAAAAGCCCAAGCCCAATGGGGGATACCAACAAGGTAATTTTCGCGCCACATCCAGGAGCGCCAAAGTAAAAATGGCGCCGCAGCCAGACATAGAAATACCCAAAGGCTGGGATTCCACAATAGTTTCCTAAACCCAAATTTTGCCCAAGCCAGGTAAAAAATAGGCAAGCCGTAAAAAATTATGTAAGGCTTAACCAAAATTGCCAAAGATAAAGCCGCGCCAGAAATTACCACACCCCAAAACTTTTCCGTATAAACATAGCGCGCAAAGGCCCAAAGCGAAATAGTTATAAACATAACTGCCATGGGTTCGGGCAAGATCACCCGGGAAAAATAAATGTTGAAAGGCAGAACTGCGAAAAAAAACGCGGCTAAAACTCCCTCCCGCGACCCCCACAGTCTCCTTCCTAACAGGGACAGAAAAACCGTTGAAGCCAAAGAACATAAAACAGACGTTAAACGACCCCACTTATCAATTCCAAATGCTGGATATGTTTTGTAAAGCACCGCGTGGAGGGCGTTATAAATTGGGAACTCGACGAATCTCCAACCTTGAGGATTGTCCAAACCTGAAGCGATATTGGAAATGTCATGATAGCGGGGATGCAGAAGGTCAATACCGTTTTGCACATAAATGCGCGTTACCGAAGCAGTGTCTGCCTGTCTCCATGAATGCCAATCGGCAACAGGATTATCGATCTTGTATAGACGAACCACCAACCCCACTCCTAATACAAAAAGCAGAGCAAGCCAATAAATATGTATTTTTTTCAAGACTCGTTTATCCTTTCCTTCAAACTCCGCCGATCAACAATACCCATGGCAATTCCTGTTAACAACCAAAAGATTATAGCAACTTTGGATGCCTCAAAAACATCAATAAAACTTGCGTTGACCAATATTCCCACCAACCCTCCAGAATAACCAACAATAAAACCATATTTCCAGTCATGTTTAGCATTCTTAATAAAGGAGATTAAATTTTCAAAAACCCGCAAAATAATCAAAAGAAAAGCGAGTGCTCCCACCAATCCAACTTCCCCCAAAGCACGCAGATAATCGTTATCCGTTGCTAAAGTAATCGATGAATACCCTGTTCCCAAAAGCGGGTTTTTAGCAAATGCCCGGATTGCTCTTGGCCATTCAATGTTGAGGCGAATCGCGGCAGAACGATCTTCTAAAACAGCTGGAGCAGGTTGGGTCTGGTTATTCTCCAGTTCTTTGCTGCGTTGGCGTTCTGGAGAAGCAGAGTTCTTTTGAGCTGCTGATACGGAAGGTACAATTAAAGTCGAAATATTAACTTTGATCAGTCTTTCCCAATATGTTTTTACACCTAATCTATAACGCGCCCCCAAATTGCTTAAAAACACCGCCCCAAGTATGGCTAGCAAAACTATTGGTACTACATATCTTTTTTTGTTAAATACCCATAAAGCCACAGAAACGCCAAACAATAAGGCGACGAAAGATACTCTAGACTCTGCTTTAAGCATCAACCAAAACGCAGGCAGAACGGAAAAAGTCAAAAACAACATTCTGTTTTTTAACTTTTTGTAATAGAAAAAGAGTGTTGTTGATAGTGGCAAAAGCATAACTAAAAACGCCGAAAGATCGTAATGTCCGGCAAAAGTTGAACCAAGTCTTGCCCCCGAAATCCAGCGCAGAGCCAAGCCTTTTGAGTACTCTTCGTTTTGCGTAGTAATAACCGGTAAGCCTAAATGGATTTGTCCCCAACCAAAGAGAAATACAAAAAATACACCAACAAACAAGCACTGGGCAAAAAATCTGCTTTTGTCGATTTTTTGAGTAACTGAATAAGCAATAAGCAGAGGGAGCATGTATTCTATGCGTCTGGCCCAGTGTAATAAAGCAATATGAGAAGACACCGTTTTGGTTAAAAAGATTGCACTCAAAACCGACAAAAACCCAACTCCCCAATAAATCAAAATTGCCTGGGTTAATTTGTTTTTAAGCAAAAAAGCCGCCTGTTTGGCAGAAAGTATATAAATAGCCCAAACAAGCCCAACAAAAATAATAATAAAATCCTCAGCACGTATCGCAACATACGTACCGGGAACGGAAAAAAGAGGAAATTTAGGGTAAAGCGGCACAGTTAGAAGTAGTGCGGCCAAACCGTACTTCAAGATCATTTTGGCATTAGAGTTAAATACTCTGAAAAGCTTTCGCATAAATATTTTTAGCCTGGGTTTGCTGAAAAATTAACCCAAACACAAAAAACCTTAAGGACGCCCCAATTTTCAGCAACACCGACGCTAAAGGATACTGTGCTGGAAAATGCTTACGATAAAATAAACCAATTCCCTTAAATTCTCCTACCACACTTCGCTCTTTACCATAAACATTATTTGAAAAATGCACTCCCTCGCCGGTACTTGAGGCACCACCTATATGCATAATTCTTGCAATCGGCACATACCTAATTCCCCAACCTTTTTGTTTAAATCGGTAGCAATACTCCATATCTTCAGCATACATAAAAAACTTCGGATCAAATTCAGCAACTTCTTCTTTTGCAGTTTTGCGAATCAGCATAAACGCACCAGTCACCCAATCAAGCGAATGTTCCTGTCGATAAAAGGTAGGGTGTGGGTGATATGACCCAAAGAGCTCGCCTACACCTGGCAAATCATCCAAGAAAGTTGACCACAAAAAAAGATGCCACAAATCCGGATACATACCCCCCGTTGGCTGTATGCTCCCATACGGATTTGTTAGTTGGCAGGTAGCCACTCCAACTTTTGGATGTTGCTCCATCCAGGGAATCATGGGTGACAAGACGTTTTCGCCAAACTCAGTGTCGGAATTTAATAGTAGAATATATTTGCCTCTGGCAACACTCATTCCTAAGTTGTTACCTGCAGAAAACCCTAAATTTTCTTTGCTTAAAATCACTACCACCCCCTTTACCTTTCTCTTCAAATCTTTTAGCATTTCTACCGATCCGTCTGTTGAGGCGTTATCAATAATTATCAACTCGTAGTTTATGCCCTGGGTATGACGAACGACTGATTCTATGCAGGCCAAAGTTAAATTTTTGGTGTTGTAACTTAAAATTATGATCGAAACATCGATGGATTTACTTTTCATTTTTTCACTATTCTTTTGGCAATATTAAAGAAAGTCGTCAATATCTCCCGCAAAAGAAAAAGCAATCCCAACACAGCTGCTGTTAATATTCCCACTCTCAGTCGTGGGTCTGAAGGAACATACCTTACTGTGATCTTCCTTTCGTAATGCACTCCACGATACCATATCTCATCCTTGGCAGTTTTTGCCTCAAAGACATTTACAAACAAAGACTCTCTAAATGGGTGAATTATCTCAGGTAAATAAACACTACGCGTTTGATCTCGTATCAAAACTTGAGCATCTTCGGGAGGATAGGTTACGGTATATGAGATGTTTAGCAGAAGGTTTTGTTTTTTAAATTCTTGTTCGTAATGCTTCAAAATATCTTCCCGAGAAAAGTCAGTAAAGTAAGCGCGCCGCTGGTAAAAATTTTCCACATCAGCCTTTTCAACAGATTGAACAGAGTCCGAAGGGGGTTTGGGAAAGTGTGGAGAGGGGACAGATAAATATGCAACTGTGCCGAATAAAACAACAGCGGTCAAGATATAAAACACAATATTCAAAAGGAGCTTCATAACAATTATTGGAACAGGCGAGAATGGCCTAAACTATAGCGGGGATTTTTATTCTTTCTTTCTCCAATTTCTTTTGCAGGTACTCCTCCGACAATCGCAAAGTCCGAAACACTTTTGGTTACCACCGCGCCTGCCGCAACAATTGCACCTCTTCCAATTTTTACTCCAGGCAGGATAATAGCCCGAGGACCGATAAAGACATAATCACCAATTTCAACAGGCCCTTCAATGGCATGGAAATCTTCTGAGTGAACATCATGTTCGGAGTTGTAAATTAATACTTCGGCGGCTATATTTGTGTGGTTCCCAATTATTAACGGCGCGCGGCCGTCCAAAAATGCGTTATTCCCAACAATTGTGTCTTGCCCAATTTCTATATTTTTTGGCTGGAAGAAATTGGTCCACATGTGGATTGTTGAACCTCGCCCCATACGGACTCCGACCAACATGTAAATCGCGTGCCGGAGCGTGCGTATTGGTATATGACCTACCCAGCGCAAGATCATTAACTCAAAATCGAGAAAGTAATTGCTAAGTCTGTTCGCAATCTTCCCCAAAGCTTGAGAGAGAGTTAGCCTGTTGCCATTTTTATCTTGGAAAAGATTCATAAATTTGTTAATACGTCCAAAGTTTTTCGTGCTGTTTCTTCCCAGGAAAATTTTGCGGCTTGATCCAAACCTGTTCTTATCATCTTATCATATGCTGCGGAGGAGGCGGAAACTACCTTGTTTATCCCCTCAGTTATACCTTCTACGTTGTACGGGTCAACTAAAATACCTGCTTTGCCCACCACTTCCGGATAACTGGTGACATTAGAAACAACAACAGGTGTCCCGACAGCCATACTTTCCAAAGCGGGAATTCCAAAACCTTCCCAAAAACTGGGGGAGACAAAAACTAAAGCTCCAGCCATCAAAGGGGCTTTATCTTCTTCGTGGAAAAAGTCCGTAAAAATAACGCGGTTTTGCAATCCCAACTCTTCCACCTTCTTAAAAATCGTGTTAAACAACCAACCTTTTTTACCGGCAACCACTAATTTGGTGGCAAGTGATGGGCGATGGGTGATGAGTAGATGGAATGCTTCCACCACTCCTTCTATGTTCTTGCTTGGCTTTAAGGTACCCAAGTACAACACATATTTCCCCTCGATTCCATATTTTTTGGCAACCTTTTCAATTTCTTTTTTCGGAATGGGATATTTAAATTGGCTTTTGTCATAGCCCAAAGGGGTCACCACAATTTTTCTCTTAGCCCATGGATAATGCTTTATAATGTCCGATTTTGTGCTTTCAGATATTGCTAGAACCTTCTGCGCTTCCAGTAAAGAAATTAAGGTCCAATACTTCAATTGAAAAAAGTCACGTTTTTTAAATTGGTCGGGGAATCTCAAATATCCCAAGTCCATCACGGCCATCACCGTTGAAACAGGTGGAAACAAAGGCAAATAGTGTGTCGGTGCAAAATACACATCAGGTCTTGTTCGCCACACAGTGAGAGTTTTTTGAATAAGTCCGCCTGGCACTATTTTATATGTCCACCCAACCCTTTCTTTGGGTAAATGGGGGAGAGGCGGGGAAGCCAAATAAACCACCCACTCATGCTTTTGTGCCTCTTCCAATTTCTCCAAGGCACACAATAATTCTGCGGCATATTGATTTACACCCACGCGGTTTTTCAAATTTGCTTCGTTGCCGTCTACTCCGATAGTCATTTCAAAGCCTCCTGATAAACCCGTAAAGTGAGTTTTACCGTATCTTCCCAAGAAAACTCCTTTGCTCGCTGCCTCCCTTTTTTTGCCCACTTTTCTCTGTTTCTAACAACTTCTTTAATACCATCCACAATTTCTTCGGTTTTTGTAGGATTTACCAACACCGCAGCATCCCCCGCTACTTCGGGCAAACTTGATGTGTTGGACGTAATCACAGGACAGCCAACTTTCATTGCCTCAAGAATCGGCTGCCCAAAACCTTCATACAAAGAAGTGTATACAAGAGCCGCTGCCCCCGAATAAAGCGCAGATAAATCTTCAAAGCCGGTAAAGCCGGTAAAAATTACATCTTTCCCAAAATTTCCCTGAGGTTTTCTGCCTACCACTACTAACGAAAGCTTGTGATTGACACGAATTTTATCAAAAGCTTCAACTATTTTGGGAAGATTCTTGCGTGGATTAGTTCCCACAACCAAAAGATACTTTCCAGGTATCATAAATTTTTTAACAACCCTCTCAACTTCATCAAAGCCAACTGGGCAAATCCGTTCATCCCCCGCCTCTGGTATAACCACAATTTTTTCGGGGTTTATTCCTAAGAGTTCAACCGCTTCCTGTTTGGTAAAAGATGAAACGGCAATTATTCGATCAACTTCCTTTGCCACCCATGCCAGGCGTTTTTTGTGCACATCTAAAATTTTCTTGGGGGTGTACTGCGGATATCTTAAAGGCGCTAAATCGTGAATTGTGGTTATCTTAAAGGCACAAGTTGGCGGCTGCGTCCAGTCAGAAGAATGTAATAAATCTATATTCCCCACAAACTTTTCAATCGGTAAAGTGTGTAAATTATTCCAAAAAATATCGGCAATTGTCGGGGGAAAGATGAAAGATTTGAGAGTGCTGTTTTTTGTAGGCGGAAATAACTGCTGCAATTCACCCCGTCGTCTTAATGCCCCACCAAATAATACGTACTCGTTTTCCGAATCAACCCGCAAAAGATGAGTGACTAAATTTTTTGTATAGTCACCAACACCCGTGCCATAAACTGCTTGTGAGACGTCAATGCAAATTCGCATATGTATTCCTTTCGTACGCCCAAACGGTTACACCATTAAAATCTTTTTCCGCCATTCTTTGGTATCCCACACTCTCAATTTTTTTACGCAAGCTATCTTGCGGATCAAAAATAGGCTGAACGTACCGCATCAGGTATATTTTCTCAAAATTCCCTCTCCCAAGTCCATCAGGACCAAACGAAGGTACACCCTTTGAATAATAAATATAGGGATCGCGCTGATTGTTCGTGACAAAAAGAGTTGCTGCACTTTTCTGTCCCGCGTCCTGCTCAAGCCAGGAAACTGCACTTTTCCAATCTTCTCTGTGGAACCGCGGTGTAAAAAGATAAAGCGAACTGGCAGTAAGGTTTATAAATAGTATTCCTGCCAACAGCGGTTTAAACCACCGAGCGCCCAGGTTTTGTGTACCATATGCGACTAGGAGATAAAATAAAGGCAAAACAAATAAGAGTCTGAAATAAGAAAAGACAGAAATGTATAATCCCAACGCAGCTGCTGCCAAAATGGGGAATAAAAACAAAAGCCACAGGGGCCTTGCTTTTTGCCATTTTCTCAAAGTGCCAAAAAGTGCTGTTCCGAAAATTGCGCCCGATCCAAGAACTGTCGCAGCATACAAAGATTTATTGTAAAAAGAAATGCGTCCCAGCATGAACTTTACGGGAACTAAGGCTAGCTCTTTAAAATTGGTCTTACCCAAAGTCACCCACCAGTTCGGTGCATTGCTATGCACGGCAAGCCCGTTTTGCAATTGGTTTAAAAAGATAGGGAACCACGGGAGGAGTAGCAATAAAACCCCAATAAAAGGGAGAACTAATTTTTTCTTTTTTATTAGAAATAATGGGATTAAAATTAGTGCTGGCAGATAATCGGTGTAGAGTAAAATTGCTGCAGTTATTACCAAACCGATCCACTTTTCGCTTACAAAAAACCAGACCACAAGAACAGCCAGCAAAGTTTCCAAGCTATACATTCTCGCCTCTTGCGAGTAGTAAATATGCAAAGGTGCAGTAGCCAAAAAGGCGGCGGCTGTTACTGCTACTCCACTGCCAGACAACTTCTTGCCAATAAGGTAGACAATATAAACAGTGGCCACGCCAGAAATAACAGACAATACCCGAACAGCAATTTCTGACGTACCGAAAAAACTAATCCACATTTTAAGAACTAAATAGTAAAGCGGTGGGTGAAAGTCGCCTGGCGAAAACTTAAAAATTAAATCCGGGAATGAAAAGTTTTTCGCTGCCAAAACACTCGTTGCTTCATCTAACCAAAGCGACTGGTTTAGAGAAAATAGTCGGATAACAAATGCGCCCACTAACACTAAAATCAAGAATGTTTTTTCTCTACTTCGCACTTTTACCTCCAAATAGTGAAGTTAAACTACCGACAAAAATCCCCGAGCCATAAACAATTTTAAAAACAAAAAATTGCGGCCTTTTGTTTATCAAGCTTTTGACTAATCCCACAAGGACTGAAATAGGGAGAGAGGCACGAACAAGTGCCACAAATTCCCCTAAAATTCCAAATTTATATCTTCTTTTGCCAATCCATTTTGCCTGATTAAATATCTCTCCCAAACTTTCGGGGTTTTTGTGATAAAACTTTGCACTAATAGCATTGTCGGCAAGATACCCTAACTTTTTACTTAAAGACCAGTCATCAGTATATTCTCCGCTTGGCGTAAATCCGCCTACACGAAAAAACTCGCTTTTCAAAATTGCCCGAAAAACTTTTTGTTTATCAGGATAATTTTTTGGGTGGCGTTTTCCTTTCTCCCAACCTTCGTTAATTGTCCAACAAGCAGACCATATATTTTCAGGATTGGCAACCAGCTCTTCCTTGCTAAACGTTCCTTTTGATTTTCCTTCTAATATTGGCTTGACTAACTTTTCCAGAAAATCAGTAGCAAAAGTCATATCCGAATCTACAAAAACCAAAACTTCACCTTTGGCATGTTTTGCCCCTAAGTTTCGTGCACTTCCGGGTCCTTTATGTTTTTGCTTAAGCAGAGTGATAAGTGATTGGTGATTGGTGATGTGTGAAACTACTTTTACTGTGTCGTCTGTCGAGCCGTCATCTACAACAATCACCTCATAATTATTGTATGTCTGTTTATTCAGGGATTCCAAACATTCCACAATGACGTTTTCTTCATTGTAAGTTGGGATTATTACAGAAATTTTTGGGCTGTTCATGGAACTAAACTATGGAATAGCTCATCGTATTGCTGGGCAATTTTGTCCCAGGAAAATTTTTCAGCTTGTCTTCTTGGTTTATCTCCCCGTTTCATAGCGAGTGTTTTTTCTAAGGCTTGAGCATACTCTTGGGTGTCTTCCGGATTTACAAAAAGTCCGGCGTCCCCAACTATCTCACAACGAATCGGGTCATTGCTGACAACAACTGGCAGACCGCATGCCATTGCTTCCAACATCACAATGCCAAACGATTCCCAAGGTGAAGTTGGAAACGTAAAAACATCCGCGGCTTTGTAAACCTGGGACATTTGCGTGCGAGCAAATGAGAGAATCTGAAAGCGTCCAGGGAGTAATTTGTCTCCAAGTTGCTTTAAACATTCTTCTTGCTCACCCTTCCCCGCAATTAATAACGAGCCTTTGGGAAGTTTGGAAACAGCCTTAATTGCCAAATCCAGTCTTTTCATCGGAATCAAAGCTGCTGCGCACAAAACAATAGGCTTGGCAAGATTGATTTTTAAACCATCACCTACTCTGTTGAACTTTTTTACGTCTACGCCATTTGGAATTTTAGCCACTTTGATAAATGGACTAGCCTTGCGCGCCCATGCACACTGATAATCCGTCAAGCCCACAAAACAGTCCGGGAAAACCCATAAATTAAGCCGATCATCAAAACCCAGTCCTGCTTGTCCGGAAATAATTAACTTCTTTCCGTGTCGCACACACCAAATTTTACATAACAAGCTCTGCCAACCTCCGTTTGTGGGAATTAAAACATCAGTGTCCACACTAACTTTAGACAACACCTCTATGGTAAAATCTTTTACATTTTTAGCTTTGCTTTTGCCTCCCTCGAAAACATCTACCTTATGACTAAGAAGAGTTAGCCGGCTAGATAGTTCCTGGACATAAGTTTCAACACCCCTATTAACTTTATCGCTATAAAAAGATAAAAAAGCCACCCTCATTGTTTTTTCCTCCAAACCCAAACCACGTTTTTAAGTTCTTGTTCTTTAGTGTAATTTTGGCTTAGGTAATTTACAATCTTTTCAGGCTGATAACGTCCCAACAAGGACTCACTCTCTTTGGGAATTCTCCATACCAGATAGAGCGGAGAATTGTTAGACCACTTAGATAAAATTTCCTCCTGCACGCCAGAAATTTCCCAATACCAGGAAAAATTATCAGCCCAGGGTTTAGGCGGAAGCGTGTTTGATAAAACATAATATTGCGAAGAAAAGCCTTGTAAAAAAACCGTTTGATTGTCACCAACTGCTTCTTTTATTTGTGCTGCCAGTTTTTTGTCTTCGCTGTTATAAAACCTCGCCTCCTTGCCCCAATCAGTCCTCACAACAGGAAAGATAATCACTCTTATTGATGCCGCAATAAAGAGTGCGTACACAATTGCAGAAGTCGGAGAAAACTTAGTTTTTAGCAAAAGTATACCCACAAAAACTGCCCAAAAGGCCAATACTATTTGAAAATGAAAAAAAGAAAACCTTGGATAAACAGCCAAAATTCCCACAAAAGACAAAAGCGAAAGCAAAAAGAAGTCGGGGTGTTTCAATATTTTCCAATTCTTCACTGCTATAATTATTAAAGAAAAAGACAATATGGCCAGAACTGCCACTTGATGACGTGATAGCGACATTTGGACATAGCCCGGGAACTTAGACCACTGCATTGCCGGATATAAAACCACCCACTTCCAAAAACCAATTAAGGCCCCTTCCTGCCATAACCTAAACAAAAGTGGAATACCAAAAATCAAAGGCCCCAAAAGGAACGATATTACGCGCTTTGTAAGGGGTCGCCTTAAAAGGTGCGATCTATCGCGCCAAATAAGGTATGCCAGTACAGCGATATAAAATAATCCTGCGGTTTGTTTGGTAAATGCGGCAAGGGCAAAGAACAATCCACTAGCAAATAAGTTATTTTTCAAAAGAAAAAATAGACCTAAAAGTACTGGTGGGACAATGGCGATATCAAACCACAACATATTGCCTTCTAAAAAAGGCTGAAGAAATACATAGCAAGTCGCGGCAACAATACCTGCTCTCTCACTTTTCCCCACCTGTCTTGCTAGCAGCCAAACACACACTGTGGAAAATAAAACTACAATCCAGGAGAACCACTCTAAAACGAAAAGTTTATAACCGAAAAATTTATAAAGATATGCAAGCGTAAGTGTGAGAACTGGTGGATATGGATGGACCATGTCCTGATATAACAAAAACCCATGGTTTTTGAGATAAGGATAAGAGAACATTTCCGGCCAGGCAGTAAACTTAAGATGAGTTAAAAAATACAAATGAAGAGAAAGCAAAGCAAATAGGAGTAGTAGAGACTTTAGTTTCATTGTTTTTGGGCGACAACTGACAACCCTGTACCCATCTTAAGTCGTGTAACAAACCAGGCAGGTATGGCTGTTAAAACATTTCTGAAAAATCTCTTTTTAAAGTTTGTTAAACTCTGCCAGATTTCAGCGGCCGGATTATCGTACTCCCACACCCCCGAGACCGCATTCCATTCCAACATCTTAAAACCAGAATCACTTAATACGCCGTTAAGCGAGTTTGGGGTAAACTGCCAAAGATGCTCTTTAGTTAAAACGTACTCCCAGGAATCTCCATATATTCTTGCCGCGAGACTGCCTGCATTCGGTACGTTAACCACAATAATTCCATCATTATTAAGAAGCCGATGAGCTTTTTTCAAAACCCTTGCGGGGTCGGTTAAGTGTTCAAGCACATGGTTAAGAATAATCACATCGTATTTGCCAGAAATTTTAGACTCTTCAAAAGTTTCTCCTATCGTAGGTATTCCGATTTTCTTTGCATAAAGAGAAGACTTTTCTGACGGCTCGATACCCTGGACAACCCAACCTGCGTTGCGAAAGATATCCAGCAAAAGCCCCATTGATGACCCAACCTCGAGTATGCTACCTCTCTTTTTGTATTTCAGAACTTTCTTAAAAACAACCCTGAAGATATTTCTGAATAAGTCTTGGTTTTGTAAGTAAACTTCATCTCTGTGGTAGTTTTTCGTTTCCATTATTAGTACCCCACCCTCCTCGGAAAGATTTTTCTTTTTATCTTTCTAAGCGGAGTTTCTATCGCCGCCCGAACTTTAAAATAGGTGTCAACCTTCACCCAAGGTGAAGGAACAATTAAAGGTCTGTCCTTAAAAAATACTTCGGGATAATAAAAGTCAGCCGGAAACGAAACTCCTAACTCATATTTTCTCTTCATCACTCTTTTGGGAACATCGGTTTCTTTTTTCATTTCTCCTGCTCTTGGAACATTGGTAGCATGAAGATATGGCGCGTCCACATAAATAATTTTTTGCGGATCACGGTACTGGATCATTTTGTTTTCTGCATCCGTCCAACCCCACTGTCCATGAGGCCCAAAGGAATGTAACCCAGAAATTTTGCGATTTATCCCACGAAGATTTAGATGTCCTCTGTGGCCAGCTAAATGATACTGCCCACTTGACGGGTCCTGGTAATGATAAATATCCCCCACCAAATTTACTGTCGGTACCACTATCGACTCCACATTATCTCCTTTTTCGTTTACAACTGAAACAAGATGGCGAATGCTATCTTGCCACCAAACCTCATCTCCGTCCACCATTAAAAACCAGTCGGTTTTTGTTGCGTCCAGCATTGCTTGCCGAACTTGCTCAAACGTGTCCGGCGTCACGTTTCCGTACTCGCGAAAATATACTTTTTTTCTCCCCTCGGGGGTTTTTAATATTTCATCTATTATCTCTTGGGTGCCGTCCGTGCTGCCCGTATCCCACAGAAGCACTTGGCCTACATGATTTATAACAGACATGACAGAAAACCAAACATATCTGGCTTCGTTCTTGACCAAACAATGCGCTGTGATTGTCTTTTTCATTATTTATTCTTTTTGCCCAAATAATACCCCACAAACGCGTAGGCCACTAGTAAAGTTGAAAGATTCCAGACTATGTGAACCGCAACGGCCCCCCATACGCCATACAAAGGAATCAAGTACACATTAAGCCACCACACAAGTGGAATTTGCAGCAGGGACAAAATGCCTATGATTTTAGGTTTATGCAACGCGTAAATTAATAAGTTCACAGCCGGCATGGAAATCACAAAAGGAATATAGCCAACAAGGAGCCATTGTAAAATTCCCCTGGATTCTTCATATTCGTCCCCAAATAGGGATATGACTAATGGGGAAATTAATATGCCAGAGAGTAGCCCAAAAGCCAAAAACACAGAAAGCGCGATACTCTTTTTGAAATATCTTGACAGTGCCCTCTCCTCAAGTGTTGCAAACCTAGGAGCAAGCACCGTAGCCAAACTTCCAACCAACATAGGCACTCCGACTGCCAATTGCTTAGACGCACCAAAAAGGCCTGTTTGATAAGCACCAGAAATATCCAGAAGCAATATTACGTCGATCCTTGAGGCGATAGCAGCTGCGATACGATTTAACCCCAACCAACCCGAAAAAAATAAAAGGTTTTTTGCCCCTGTCCAATGTTTAACAAACGCTAGGCGTGTAGGCTGCCAAAAGAAGGTTAAGAGAAGAGTTGCCAAAGGTGTTCCAGAATACATCCATAAGGTATTGTGCAAATTTAACTTTCCTTGCGCAAAAAGCAGGTAAACGCCTACCAGACGAATTAGGTTAACAAAGGCAATAAAGAAAGCCGATAAGCCCCATTTCCCTCGAGTTTGTAAAGATGCAACCTGAAAATCAAGCATTAAATAGGAAAAGATTCCCAAACCTGAGACAAAAGTCAAAAAAGAGTCATCTGTTTTGAAAACCAGAGAAGAAATCGAACCGGAAAAAATAACAAGTATCAGGAAAACCAGTCCTGCCGTTAAAATCCGGAAAAAGAAAGCCAAATGCCTGAAGTCTTCAGCTTCCTGATGTTTTTGTTCAGTAAGACTCTTGGCAAAAAACCGGTAAAGGCTGGAAGCAAGTCCAAAATCTCCTAACGCTTCAGCTATGGTTATTAAACTTATTACTGCCGCAACTACTCCCCATTCTTCAGGCCCCAATCTCCGTGCAACCAAAAGCGTAAACAGAACAGCCAAAACAGCGCCCCCCATGTTGCCTGCAAACAGTGCTGAAGTATTTTTTGCAGTCCCTGAGAAAATTAGCCTTTTAATCTTATCCATATATAGCCAAGAACCAGTATAACTAGTGTGCCGACAGATATATACAAGCCTTGATCCACCACTTTTTGTCCGGTGAAAAAGATAGTTCCGCTATTTGCCCCAGAAACATAAAATGTGTTCACTGCCGAATACGCTGGCAATGATGCAAATTGCTCTTGCGCGGTAGAAAGTTTCCACATCGGATTATAACTATCTGTAAAAACAATCCAGTGTGCTTTTTCGGAAAGTGTGACAGAATATTTAGTAGGATTAATATAGTTATAATTAACTGGAATCCAAGGTGGGCTGGAAAAATTTTGTAGGTCGACAACTCTGAACTTGGTTGAAATAGCCTGGGCCAGTTTATTTGCCTCTTCCCACTCTTTTGCTGGAATTGCCGCCGCAGTATTAACTACCTGTTTCCCTCCGGAACTTTCAACAGTTAAGTTTTGGGTGCCTTTTTTATATTCTGTCGGCTCTCCCACCTGCCATTCCATTTTTCCAGTTGCATTCATTTGACGACGTGCAATCACATATGTATCATCGGCGGGAATTGACAGGTTGAAATACAACTTTTCCCCCGTTTTTGTAGAGAACGCAATTCCCTTGCCATAGTCAAAATCGTCAAAATTTATATTGTGTATTAGAAGTTCATATTTGTATTTTAGATAGTCCCCAGAAGCTCTAAGCGCCCACTTACTTTTTTCATCAGGAGTTGCAAAATACTTCTGCAAAAATGAGAGTGCCAAATCTTTCTGATCGGAGTTGTTAAAAATCAGGTTCGCTGAGTCTGGCGAGATTTTTTCCAGGTTTTTTGGGTCCCATTTGCCGTCCTCCACAAACAAAAAGGGTTGGTTCGGCAAGAAATTCTTGTCCCCGCCCACTACAATAAATATTTTGTCTGTGGCGAAAATGTGGGACTTTATATTTGGTACTTCATAAACCGGGATGTTTGATGCTATATCTAGTTTTTTTAACCCCTCTATTGAATCCACCAAATTAAGCAGGTTGTCCCAGTCATATTTTTCCTCTTCGGTAAGAGTTGCTTTGCGAGGATCTCCTGAAAAAACGAGATATTTTATGCCAAATAATTTGAACCAGTCAATGGCTTTGGGATCGTGTAAAAAATTAAACCTGTCTTGAGTCCCGGTGTTCAGATTTGCTAATGGTCTCGCCCCAACCAAAGTCCTAGCGTCAACGGCTGGCTTTTTAAAAGTACCATATGCCCATGGATGGTTTTCAGGAAACCACACTGTGCGAAAGTTACCGGAATTGGCACGAATTAAATCATTTAGTATTTTATAATCGTCTGCAACCCTCCTGCCCACAAGAACTCCATTCATCTGGCCACTTATAGCTGGATAAACAAGCGAAAGTAAATATATAAACGCTACGCTAATAACTATCTTCCCCAGAATTTTACTGTACCTATTAATTAATAAGAAAATATTGTCCACAAACACCCCAACAAGCAATGCGCTAAAAAGCACTGTCGGGACAAAGAACTTGCTGGAATCGCGGAAAGCCGCACCCAAAGGCACATGTTCTATAAAAAATTCATAAGCGCCTCCCAACGGCGCTGCTGTACCTTTTGTTAAAAATGCAAAAATCAAGACACAAAGTGCAAAAACATAATTACTCTTTTTTTTAAACAACAAACTGCCAAACACTAGGAGTGGAATACCAACGAAGTAGAATGGTACAGAAAAAACTTTCCCAAATTCATTTGCCGGCCAGTGAGGCTGGAAAAGAAAGATGGAGTTGAGCAATGATATGAACTCAAGCGGCTTGTCCGCACCCATATCAATATTTGTCAGTAGTTTGGCGGCTGGATAGAGCCAGTACAAACTTAAACCCACCACTGAGAAGCAAAAAAGCAAGAAGATTTTAAAGTGTGACCACCTAGGTTCCCATAACTTTACTACAGCTTCTGTCACCGACCATAAAAGGAAAGCCAAAAAACAAATTATCGCAATTCGAGCATCAGCCGCGACAAGCAGCAGAAAAACACCAAGGGTTTTGTAAAGTTGCGGAAAGGTTGGATTCTCTCTTAATTTCCTTAAATAAAGAAGGCTTAGTGGGAAAACACCATAAGCTAAGGCAACACCCACTTGCCCGCCGTCAACAATAAGAAGAAAACTTGTGTTAAAGGTGTACACAAGACCTGTAAAAACTTGGGTGATTTTAGAAAGCTTTAAATTTCTTGCAAGAAGAATTGGGGTGATTAAAGCTCCCAGTACCGCAGGAAAATAGAAAAAAAGCCGTATCAGCACATCGCTTTGCAGGCCAAGAAATTTGTATAACGCTCCGTATAAAAGTGAAATTGGATAAATCCAATAGAGATGGTTTACATCGCCCAAGCCTGCTACTGACTGGTTAAACCACGCCCAAGGCTCTCCGAACAAAGAGTTTAGGGATTCTTGGTTGTAAAAAGGCGCATCGCCCCAAGCAAGGGGTCCTGGCAAAAAGAAAGCACGAAAAACGAGTAACGTTGGCACCAGAAGAATGAAAAAGATGTAATTGTTACTTTTTAATCTCATTACTAAACAGTCCTCCAAGAACAACTAACAATACAAACCAAAAAAAGTAATTTGTAATTTTTATTGCAAAACCATAATGATTTGTGGCCAAAAGGAGTGTAATTGTAGCAAATCCCAAGAAAATGAAAGCACGTACAATATGCGCAAGCATGCTTTAAGTTTATCTTTTTCCTGTATGAGGCACAACAACTGTGAAAAATTCTTTAGTTAAGTTGTGAGATATAGATACTCAGATAATCCAAGTCGTGTTTAACAAATCTCCATTCAGCAGTTGTTGGATCGTATTTCGTCATAAGCATTTCTATAACTGGGACATGGCTGTTCAGGACTTCTTTGGCGTGTTGTTTTTGGTCAGTCAGCTTTTTTTTGTTGATATATTCCACCCATTCACCAATTGTTGTTGAGTATCTGGTTGTCGTATTTTCAAAATTAGCCATATCTTTCTGTTCGATAACATATTTTAATTCTGTCAAGCGTGTTGTAGCTAATTTCTCCAAAGCATCTTTCTTCCTCTTTGGCAATGGGGAGTAGAGGAAAAGTTTAAACTTTTCTCCAAGTCTTTTTGCAAGAAAAGCGAATCCGTCTCCGGGATTAGTAGACTCTTTTGGCAATTCTAGGCTCGACTGTTGGGCAAAAACTGACGGCGCTTGGATAACATAGAGAAGGCAAACACCCACAAGACTCAAGAAGAGAAATCTTACTATTTTTACTGTTCGCATTATTAGGTAATTTTAAACGACTAACCCTGAGTTGTAAAGCAATATATGTTATTCTAGGTGAAAATCATCATGCGTAACTTGCTGCGTCCGGATATTGCCAAGATTGTCTTACCTCTTTCCCTTGCTACATTTTTCCTATACCTACCAATTATTGTCAATCCACAAATTTTGCTTAACCGAGGAAATGACCTTCAGGAATTTTACTGGCCAATCTTTTACTTTATAAAAGAATCTATTCTCCAAAATCACACAATACCGTTATGGAATAATATGTTTTTTTCAGGCACACCACTTCTCTCTGATCCGGGTGCCCTTTTGTTTTACCCGCTAAATGTAATTTTTCTCTTTTTGCCAATAGATGGTGCATTTATGGTGTCCCTAATATTTCACACCTTTTTAGGCGGGTTTGGGATCTATCTAACTGCAAAAAAGGGTTTTGGCTTCTCAAGAATAACCAGTGTTATTACAGCTATATTCTATATAACCTTCCCCCGAACTGCCGGATTTATAGAAGCAGGCCACTTGGTGTTTATCATAATGTCAGCATGGTTACCTTTCGTATTATTGGCAACGTTAAAATTGGTCAAGTCACCCAATTTTTTCTGGTCTGCAATCCTGGCAGTTAGCTTGTCCGGGTTGTTTTTCTCCTTTTCTACGGTATTTGTTATGGCAACCATAGTTGTTTGCGTTGTTCTCTTTTTAGCCGGCATATTTCTATTAGTTAAAAAGCGCTCTCCAAAGACTTTGATTTCTTTAATCCTTGTCGTCACACTTACCAGCGGTTTCACTGCAAATACGTTTTTGCCCCAGCTTGAATGGCTGCCTCAAACCACTAGGTTTATATTGCTTAAAGACCGTGATGTATACCCTAAATGGAATGGTAAAGTTGAGTTTGTAAAATCACTGTATCCTGAGCTTCTGGGCAAACAGATTTACGATTTAGATACAGAAAAATGGCTGGCTGTGGGAGTTTTCATATCTATTTTAGCTTTAATCGGGTTCTACAAACTTGAGAAAAAATATAAGATTTTAGTTGTTTTTCTTGTTTCGGGAATAGTTCTAATTAGTCTTAATAATGTCTCACCGATTAATTCCTTGCTTTTGGAGTCCGATTGGTACGTGCTAGGCCGTGTAGCTACAAGAATATGGTTTGTTAATACTCTAATATTTGTATTCCTGGCCGGCTTAGGTTTTGAAACACTGTACAGGACAAGGCTGAAAAAGCTAACTCTAGCACTTGCTTTTTTAACAATAATTGAGTTAATTACACTTTCGTGGATTTGGATTGGGAAGCCTCCAGCAACCACAAGAGAATTGGCTCCGGCTTCTGTTTTGGATTTTTTAAAAAGTGACCCGGAAACCTTCCGCGTCTTTTGTGTTACTAGGTGTTTATCCCAACAAGATGTAGCGCGAAATAATCTTCAAACTATTGAAGGGTATGGGACTATTTACCAAAAAAACTATTACGACAACTTCATACAACTTTCTCAGGTTTATTGGGATAGATACAGCTCCACATTACCCTCTACTTCCATTTATAAATTTCACAATATTCAACCCATCGCATCCATACTAGGAGAGGCGAATGTAAAATATGTTATTTCTCCATACGTACTTAAAGATAAGCAGTTTACTCAAGTTGCCCAATTTGACAAATATCTGATTTTTGAAAATACCCAATTTAAAACCAGAGCCTATTTTTACATTGCTGGACCTACCCATGAGATAGAAGCTCCAATTATTAGATATAAGCCAAGTGGTGTTGTTATTGACGCATTAAAACATAAAGCGGGAGAAATTGTTTTTGCTGAAACATGGAGCCCAGGCTGGAAGGCAAAAGCTGATGGGAACAGAATTAGAGTTGAGGAAACTGGGAATAAACTAATGAAGGTTAAAATTCCACAAGAGACGAAGATTGTGGAGTTTTTCTATTACCCTGAAAGCTACCGACTGGGTAAAACTATTAGTATTTTTACGCTTCTTGGCATACTTTCATATTTTCTTTGGAGACCAAGACGACAAAAAAACTTTAAAAGAACCAGACAGTAGAATATTGGAATTTTTTAGCGTTAGTCTGTTGCACGTCGCCAAGATAAAACAAAACTCCTCAACACCCCAGAAAGTAAGGCGATAAAAACATAGTTACCCAAAGTCTCAGCTGTGTTAGGATCAAAAAATTGTGCAGGTAAAGCTAACACCAGCAGGATAGTTGCAACAATAAAGAAAAGTTTTGGATCCATGTCTAAGACAAAAGGTGCCAAAACTGTTGCGACTAGTGCGACCAGATAAAAGTTAAAAACTAAGTTGAAATATGGAGCGAAGGAGAACATTAATAGACACAAGAACAATACAACAAAAAGTACAATTCTGTTTTTTCGAGGTCGTGCCCATCCGAAAATAAATTTTTCTTTGAGATAACCTGTAAATAAGTTCTTGATTTTTGTAGTCATATTGAAACTCCGAGGGTTAAGAACCCTCGGATTCTTCGTTCGTTTTGTTTCGGCGGAGCGTAAATCCGCCGAAGCCATTGATATTAACTTCGCTTTCATCCGAGGTTTAAAAAACCTCGGGTTTCGCGAAGGCGGACTAAATGTTACCTACGCGTTTTTATCCCCGAATAAATTAGCCATACAATACTGCTAAGAAGTGTAATTGCTGACACCAATGCGCCTATATAAAACAAACGCTGTGGCGCATATTCAATTTTGAAATCATTTATGTTCGGTTGGTCAACAAGCCAAGCATTTGCATAGCCATCCACTGAGAAATGTTTTTTAAGCGGTTTGAGCTTGCCTGTTGGGTCTTGAGCTAATAACTGCCACGACGAATTAAACTTTTCATTAAATACTAATATATAGGGGTTTCCGGTCCTTTCAGCAACAACACTGTATTCAGTAGGGCTTATGCGCACATAGTGAATATCAGGCGGGGTTTGAATTTTCAAATCAGATTGCCTTACATTTATCGCTGAAGGTGTAAAAAACTCCTGCACAATAATCTTATCTATAACAGGAGGTATTACATCATCACTACAAATATAAAGAGAAATATCCTTTGCAAAAACAGCCGGCTTGTAAATATATCTTGAGAATTCTCCTTTCGCTACCGCAGGAACTTCAAATCGATCTTCACCTTGCAAAAAACCGTACCTAGACGAATATACGCGATTATCATCCCTAAAAATAACTTTTACAGCTTTTGTTCTGTCTGTTTTAGAAATAAGAACCTCATAAAGCCGTTCCTTGTCAAAACCTTGTATTTTACCGCGATAGCAAGCATTCCTCCCAAAGGGAAATTGCTCAATTCTCTCTCCCTCGATACTAAATAAATTAGGCAGACTTGGAAACTCCAATTTTAACTCTACTTCACCCACATCCTGTTGGCCCATACTTAAGCTGATCCAATCATTATTTTGACCACCAATTGGAAGTTCTTTTTCTCCATCCTTCTCTTTAAGCCTTATAGCTTTGGGTAAAATTCCACCCCCCTCTAGGTTTCTTGGAAATGCTTGAGAAGAAAAATACAGTGTATAAAGACCAGCTTGAGGAAAACTAATTTTATAGACTTTTTCCTGTGGCCAATTGCGGGAATTTTCTAAAAGCGGATTGAAAAAGTCCTTTATTTTGTGTATATCCCAAAGAATTCCCAGCATTTCTTCATTGAAACGATAACTATGTGTTTTTGCCATATTTCCCTTTGAAAAGTCACCTACCTCATGCTCCACCGGGTTCAAAAAATCTAACACTTGCCTCAACAACTCATAATCATATGCATTGCTTTTGTTGACACTAATAGTATCGTATAATTGGTCTAGATAAGACCTAACGACACTTACATTTACCATTACAAAACTTTCGCTAGCTGATGTATCAAGCATAGCTTTGAGTTCAGCTGTACGTTTCAAAATCAAGCCAAGATAATTGCCAATTTTACTCCTCGACTCTTTTGATTCCCTAAGAACTTTTTGTTCTTTCATAAATTTAAAATAATAGAGAGGAGAATTGGGCAATATATTAGTTTCCGGAAGACTTTTTAAAAGTGTTTGCTTCTCAAGCAAACACGACAAGCAATCAAAAGCATCGATCTTGTTAGCGCTTAATTGTTCAACTCCCTTATACGCTTTAGCGGCTGATAAGCCCACAGCGTGCCCCGATGGGAAAAAACCATTTGCCAGAGTGATAAGGTTGTCAGGTATCGAATTAACCGAAGCAAGTGTATAAACTTGTAATGGATTATTAGATTTAAGCTGATACAAATCCCACTGTCCAAATACTTTTAGTTTTTCTGTGTTCGCGAAAGACTCCACTGCTGCTTTGTAACCATCCGTGCCCTCTGCGGATGACCAACTGCCATCAGCAAGCACGTCCCGTCTAAGCAACACATATCCTATGTTTAACCTCTGCGACAGCCGAGTAAAGTTCTGTTCATCTTTATTTTTTACAAAGTTATAAAGTTCATTAATGACGTTAACTTCTTCATCGTTGAGGACATGCCAATTAGACAAAACTCGAGCAGAGCTAAGTGAAGAGGTTAACGGCGAAAGGCTCCAATAGCCCCAATCATAAGCGTCATTTTGCCAATCCTTACTGGGTGGCGGCAACATAAGAATTCTCTTATCCTGAACATTGTTCTTCCGCGTCCAATCCGCAAAGTCAAAAATATACGATGGTGGTTCAACTTTAGTTGAAAGATTGGAATTCCAAGCAAAAATCCCATTAGTACCAAATAGTACCCAATGATAGCTCAACCATAACCCAACAATTGCTGCGATAAATAGAGAAAAGAATGCCAACCTAGCCCAAAACCAGACCTGGCTTTGTCTTAACTTGAATGGAAACAATAGCCCTATACATAGGGTAGTTAACTTCTCTACTATAATGCTCAACGCAAACGACACCAACAATGACATACCCAGCATGTAAAAAATTGCAAACTTATAAAAAGCAGATCGGAAGAGGAAAAAACCGGGTAGCCTATCCATTAAAAATTCATAAAAGCCCCCAAGAGGGGGATGCGAACCAGCTGTAAACACCATTTCTATTAAAGCAACCAACCCAAAAAAAGAAAGGATCCGCTTTTGCTTGTTTGTTTTAGCCAAAAGTAAGCCGACAAGCGCTAACAGTGGAAAAATAAAACTCGCGACAACTGATGTAAAACTGTCAAGGTAATATTGAGCATATACGTGAGAAGAATTTGCTTTTGTCGCCCCGTCCACATCACCATACCATTCGGGAATGCCCTGTAACCTAAAAAGATTTAAATATGAAGCGTGTCGACTTATGTCCCTAAGCCAATTTTTATTGTTTTCCGCATCTGCAGTAGGAACAAGGTGTACAGCATCGTTAACAAGAAAATTCTTAAGGTACGGGAATATGGAATAAGCATTAAGAAAAACATAGAATAAACCACATAACACTATAAATTTTACCGTTCTTTTCGCCGACAAACTAACAACTCCAAAAACTAGAGTCGTCAACAGAATAAGCGTTACCCCTCCATATAAAGTGATTCCAAACCATCCACCACCGTTAAAAACAAAAAAAGCAAGCGCGGATACGAGAGCCGATAATACCACAGAAAGTTTTTTATCGTGCATACGGAAATATACAGCAAGTGAAATAAGTGTCGCAGAAAAAACGCCAAATTTGGCCCTTTCCAGCATGAATATAGACTGAAAAATGTAAAAGTTTATAGAGACAAGTACAGGGAAAATAAAAATAAATGGCTTCCCCAAACTATCTTTAAATTGGTAAGCTAGAAATAGACTTGATAGAAAAATTAAGCTTAGCCAGAAGAAAAGCGAGACATAATTCCCCGCATATGGAGTACCTGCGACAATCGCAGAGAGCCAATCGAAGAAATGGATAGTTATGCTTCCAAAGTTAGCTGAATTGTCACCCCCAAAACCTAGCCGATCATCCCATGCATATAAGCGACTGATTAAAAATTGCTTTGCCCCCAATGGCAACCCAGAGTCATGCCCAGCCAATGCATACCCAGGTGGCAACCACCTTAGTGAAAGAAAAAGCAAACTCACAAGCAAAAAAACGACATAGACTACAACTAACAAATAGAAATTGTCACTTACCTTGCGACGCATAAAATATTGCATTATACTCATTGGAGTTTAAATGAAGGAAAAGATAAATTCAATCTTGTTCGCGACTTTTTCTGTTCGAACACAAGGATATCGCACCTCCATCAACGGAATGATAGAACCTATTTTAGGAGTTCTTAAGAAAAAAACCCACAACTTTACTTTGATAGAACAACCTCACCCTGGCAGTGATTGTGTGGTGCCGTTTGCCGAAGTTTATCGCGGAACGAAATCTCTAAAAGAGACTCGTTTCTTCCTTACCTCTTTTATTCTATATCCTTTTTTAAAATCAGTTAAATCAACCCAAACCTCGGTTATTTTTAAACTTCGTGACTTTTTCTCTGTACTGGAATTTGTCCTACGAAGTGGTAAAAAATACGACATATTTATAGGTTTAGAAGCAATAAATGCGCTAGCGGGGTCAATACTCAAGAAATTGGGTTATTGTACAACTGTCGTTTATTACGTCTCAGATTACTCCACAAACAGATACAAACCCAAATGGGTTAACGACCTATACCTAGCCCTCGACCGGCTCGCTGCAACCCATTCTGATTATATCTGGGATGTCTCCCTAGCAATGCAACCAGCCAGAATTAAGATGGGATTGAATCCAAACAAGTCTGCTCCAGTCATCCATGTACCTAACGCACTTTATCCGGAGCAAATTGACTATCTGCCTTTATCTGAGATAGATCCGCATGGGTTGGTGTTTGCAGGCACTTTAGGTCCGGAAAATGGCCCTGATTTAGCAATCGAAGCTTTGAAACTTGTGGCACAAAAGCTTCCCAAAACGACTTTACATATATACGGCGGAGGGCAGGCGGACCTGGAACGGCTGGAAGCCCTCACTAAAAAACTTAAGCTTGAGCAAAAAGTTATTTTCCATGGTTTTTTCACCGATCAAGTCAAGTTATCCAAAGAAATACGAAAATATGCCCTTGGCCTTGCGCCTTACAAAGCAATTCCTGGGTCTCCACGTTGGTGGGCGGATGCAACAAAAACAAGGCTATACCTGGCTTCTGGTTTGCCTGTTATAACGACTCAAGTTCCGCCTTTAGGTCAAGAGATTGAGCGAGATGGGGCAGGAATTATTGCTCTCGACAACCCAAAAGACCAGGCTGGGGCGATATTGAGGCTTTTGAAGAATAAGGCTTTGTATAAAAGGATGCGAGCAAACGCAATCAAGCGTGCGAAAAACAATACATGGGAAAATACTTACAGTCTGGCCTTGAAAAAGATGGGCTTTTAGTGTAATTTCAGGCTTATCAATGCAAAAAACATTAGTTGTAACAGGTGGTTGTGGGTTTATCGGCACAAACATCGTGCTTCACGCAAAGGAAAAGGGATATAAAGTTATTGCTTTTGACTCGCTCATAAGACCACTTTCTGAGGAGAACCTTCCAATACTTAAAAGGGCTGGTGTTGAAATAGTTCGTGGCGATGTTAGAAATCCACAAGATATAGAAAGACTTCCAAAGCCAATTCACGGGATTATCCACCTAGGGGCAAATCCCGGCATCCCTTGGTCAATTGCCTGGCCAATATTTGATTTCACAACAAATGCGCTGGGCACTCTGAATGTTCTTGAGTTTTCAAGACTAAATGGGAAGTTTCCGGTAATTTTTGCCTCAACTAACAAAATATACTCTGAGGAAATAAATCTGGTTCCAGTGAAAGCAAAGGGTAAAAGATATGTATGGGATTTTGCAAAAGTCAACAAAAAGAAAGTGAGGGCAACTGTTCTTGCCGGACTAACAAGGTCTGGTGTTAATGAGGATTTTCCCATGGACTCATCCGGACGATTTCCACACAGCCCCTATGGTGCGTCAAAAGCAACTGCTGATCTTTACTGCCAGGAGTATTTTCATATTTATGGTGTTCCAACGGTTGTTAATCGAATGTCTTGCATCTATGGTCTTTACCAAAAGGGTGTTGAAGACCAGGGTTGGACTGATTGGTTTGTACGAGCAAAGATTAATAATCAACCTTTAAATATTTATGGTGACGGAAAGCAGGTAAGAGATGCTCTGTTTGGAACAGACGTTACAAAATTGTATATAAAAGAATTTGAGAATATAGATGACGTTGCCGGGCAGGTATTTAATGTTGGAGGTGGGGTAAAAAACACGATAAGTCTTCTTGAAGCAATTGAGCATCTTAACAAGAAGGGTGGGAAACCCTTGAAACTTACGTTCAAACCTTGGAGGGCAGCCGATCAGAAAATTTATATAAGCGATATTTCAAAAGTTCAAAAAATACTTGGTTGGAAACCGAAGGTTGGTGTGATTGAAGGAATAGATAAAATTTGGGATGCTTACTCCAAACTTAACTAGAATTGGCCATTAGCTTTTTTCTTACTTCTTCAGTCTTGTCCCACAAACCATTATCATCGTAATAGAATGCGAATACGCGGTCTATGCGAGTCTTGTCGCTTTTGATAAATTCCTCAACTTTTACAAGGTCAGTTGCCCAGACAAGTTCTTCTTTTTTGCGCTCAGGGTAAAAAACCGCAATCGTTGCTGGCACGCCATAGTTACTTCCCCCATAAATCCTGCTTAGTTTATATTTAACAGCTGGACTTGGCGGAGTCTGGAAATAAAGAATAGAGTCTGGGGGCAGCGTGGGGTAGTATTCTTTCAATGATTTATAAAAAGCTCGAGCTGGTTTGCCATGAAAATCATTAAACTTGTCAAAGTTTGTTTTTACTGACAAAAAGTTGACAACGATTATGCCTAACAATATAGCGACAAACACCTTTTTAAGCTTTGGCTTGGCTTTTTTGTTCCTCTTTGCAAAAAAAGCGTACAAAGAGGCAATAGAAAGCGTAACAAAGAGGGCATAGCCTGGAGCAGCAAGAGACAGATATCTATGCGGTGCGTCATTTACCCCTGGAGAGCTAAAGATGTAAAAACCTAGGATGTTTGCATATATCCATCCTAAGGAGAACAATAGTAATAGTCCCCACTGTTTTTTAGTTTTCAGAGCCAGAACGACTATTAAACCTGCGAGAGAAAGTGTGGCAATCACTACTTGATACACTTGTTTTATATCGACGAGGTCAACATGTCCTTTAAGGCGTTCACTGATGAATATCCACGGTCCCGCAAGAAGAATATTTGTTAAGCTTATTAATGGCTGTGGACTGGCGAGTGCCACCTTACTGAAGTTTGCCTTAGTCTGCCAATCAAAAGTCGACGCACCAGACAAAAATACAACACCACTATGGAGAATTATATTTGATAACGTAACATTGTATCTGTAATAAGCTACAAAAATAAATAGAAGTATTGCTTGTCTCAAAAAGAATCCGACATTAGGAATGATTTTTTTGAAGTTGTAAAAGTAGTCAAAGAGAAACAGGAGCGGGAGAAACAGGAAAACACGTCTTGGTTCTAGTTCCAAAAAAAGCAGAAAACACACGGAGACTAAAATAAAATAGTAAATCTTTTTTTCTTGAAAATACCCAACCATTAAATAAAGTAGAATTAAAAGTGCGATTGTAAGCGGATAACCACCTTCCGCCACATAAGTCCACACCATTTGCACGGTATTTATCCCAATAGGACAGGTTGCATAAACCAAACCCGCAATTAGTCCAAGCAATTTACTTTTTAAAGTACGGCTGACAAGGAGGTAGAAAATAACAACAGAAAGCGCATATCCTACAAGACCCGTTGCGTAATATCCTGTTGCATTAAGGCCAAAAGTTTCAAAGAGGAAATGAAAAACCTCTCCTGGAAAAACCGAATATCTATATTGATAACCATGTGTCCACTCATATAGATTCCCCCATTCGTCCATAAAGAAATACATCTTAAGCGTAGGGAAAAAAGTAATAATTGCTGTGGCCAGAACAATTGTGAGGTTTAATGGGGTATTGTTAAATATTCGTTTTAGCATTAGTGTTGACCTTTATTGGGTAATTATCGATCTAACTAGAATAACTGTATGTTGGTTATCTGTCAAATGAAGACTTGGGGAATTCGGCTTGCAGCCGATGTATTAAACTAATCCAGTTCATCAAGCGATAGATATTCCAGTGTGGTATTTTTAATCTCTATCTTAGTTTGAGGAGGCATTTTAAACTCTATTTTACTCAATTGAGTGCCGGCTGGTTCAATCT
>Ga0209542_10001920_pt1 | contig 47925 bp, 43 predicted proteins | sample RifCSPhighO2_01_FD_184028 | JGI IMG/M metagenome (GOLD analysis project Ga0209542, IMG submission 184028) | Soil microbial communities from Rifle, Colorado - Rifle CSP2_plank highO2_0.1 (SPAdes) (version 2) | ecosystem: Environmental > Terrestrial > Deep subsurface > Rock core/Sediment ...
GAACCAGATTATCGGCACCCTGCGCGAAACAAAAAAAATCTAAAAATGTAGGTTGGGATGAACGAAGTGAATCCCAACGCATCCTGCTGGTTTGCGCTGTCAGTCACGGAAGTCCTGGACTGAGTTGCGAAAGCGGGAAATAATGCCTGCTGTCCCCTTTGCCGAAAGGAGGTCTTATGCCCAGCGCCAAACAGAAAATGGCTGAAGTGATTCAGTCACAGCCCGAAGATGCGACCTACGAGGAAATCATGCGTGAGCTCGCGTTCGAGCGCATGGTCGCGCGTGGCCTTGAAGACTCCCGCGCGGGCCGCGTCATGTCGAATGAGGAAATGGAACAGCGAATTCGTACATGGCAGCAGGCGTAGGTTGGGATGAACGAAGTGAATCCCAACAAAGCAAGCAGAAAAAACGCTGGGGTTCGCATTGCTCACCCCAGCCTACGTACTGCTACATCGATTCCCCGAAATCGGCTACAAATATCGGGCGGAACCGGAAGGCGAGATCCGCATTCTGTTGTACGGACATTACCGGATTGCCTATCTGGTACTGGGGACTGGCAACATAGACGTGCTGGGCGTGTTCCACGGCGCGCTCGATATCGACAGGTATTTACCGTAGCAGGAGCTGGTTGGGACGAACAATGCCATGAAACTGAAATATTACGCAGACACAGATTCGCTTTATATCGATCTGGCTGAGAAACCGAGCGTCGAGAGCCGCGAAGTCTCTGAAGGAATCGTGCTGGACTATGATGCGCAGGGAAACCTGGTAGGCATTGATATTGACAATGCCAGTAAAAAAGTTCAGCTCAAGGAACTAACACTCAGCAAGCTTCCGTCCGAGGTGCGGACGGTGGCCGCCTAACGGCAGACCCTGCCGCAGAGCAATGGTGTCTGACCCTGCTGACCATGACCCCAGTTCTTCGCGCGTTTAATGCAGCACAAGACGCGCGCGCTCACTGCCGTTCTGATCAACTACCCTCACCCCGGTGTATTGACGTTTCTCTAATGCCACAATCAAGCAAGGCTGAGTAATCACCTGAGCGGTAATCGCGCCCCGTGCGGGTTCGTGCCAGATGAGTGGAATCGTGACCACGTCGTATTCTAGACGAGCGCGTGCATGCGCGAGGCTTAAGCTGTAGCCGGCTGTGGGATGCGAGCCCATGCTTATAACAAAGATACGTTCAGAGCTGAACGCAGAGGCCAAGTCTCCTGGCAAGAGAGCGGGCTGCTGGACGCCTAACTCTTCTCTTGAACCAAGCTCAACGATAGTCACACCCTTACTCTTTCCACATTGAAGGCCAGATGTGAGGGTGCGCACGTTTACCTCGCGCGTGCGTTCATCTACGTCTTGCACCGCGCATGCTGCTAGCACTAAGCAGAGAAGCGGAACTGACTTGCTGCGCATCAGTGAGCCACTTGCTTGGTCGACGTGCGCCTATAGCCACGCTGCGATTGAACCTGTGTCGATTGCGCGCCAATTGCAGGGACAAAGCCAGTAGCAAAGTCGATGCCCGTTAGATTGGACGTGCTGGCATTAAGAATGGCTGGCAAGTCAATTGTAGGATAGGCGCCGCAGGCCTCCCCCGGGTCACAGACAAAGCCATCATTATCGAGGTCGCTACCTGCAACTGCATAGTAGCTTCCCGCAGTAACACTGCCGATGCTGTAGCTATACTTTCCGCCACTGGCGGTGGCGGTACCTTGATGTGATGCATCGCCAGTCGCGGGGTCAATTAGCAGGATGTAGTGAAACCCTGCGTTACCTGTGCCTGCAATGCCCACCTGCATGGTGACCGGGATCGTGACTGTGTTGGCGCTGCTGGCGAAGGCTATTTTCCCGGAGTACACACCTGCCCCAAGTCCCGAGTCGTCAACGGAGACGGTATAAGGACCAAGTCCCGAGCCTGCTACCGTGAGCCACGCAGCGTTGTCCGTGGCGCTCACATTGCTGAGTGCCCCACCGCCGCCGTTTGTGGTTGTAAGTATCTGTGGTGTACGCATGGTGAAACCGAAATTAAGCGCCGTGGGTGTAACCGTGAGCACAGGTGGCGAAGAGGCGCCCCCGGCTAAAGCCTGGGCGCGCTGCACCGCCTTAAACGCATCAATGAGCCCATGACCGAAGATATCGTCGCGACCTGGGTCGCCAAGGTCTTGCGTGCTTCCACCGCTGGCAAGTTCCAGGTCGAGCTGCAAAGGAGTAAGCCCTGGATGCACGGCCTTCATCAAAGCAGCAACGCCAGCCATATGTGGAGCGGCCATGGAAGTGCCTTCGTAATATTGATAGGTATTGACAATGGCGCCGCTGGCGTCAGTGGCAAGCGTGCTCAGTATCCCGTCCGGAAATCCGTCGCCATTGAGATCAGAAGTTGCGTCCCCGCCGGGCGCGACGACGTCTAGCGCGGCTCCGATATTTGAGTAAGGTGCCTTGGCTGAATTCAGGCCTACCGCCCCCACAGACACCACGCCATCGTACGAGGCCGGATATAACAACCGGCTCGTGTTCTCGTTGCCGGCGGCGGCAATGATGATGACGCCCTGATTACGGGCTGCGGTGTATTCGCTCTGCTCACTCTGGGAAAAAGCACTGCTACCCAGGCTCAGATTGATGATGTCGGCGCGCTGCACGGGCAGTGTGCCCGAGTCATTCGGCAGGCGTGCCGCGTAGCGCACTGCCTGGATGATGTCGTAACTCGTGCCGCCCTGCGTCCCCAATACCCTGAGCGGCATGATACGTGCCCCCCACGAGACTCCGGCAACACCGGTACCGTTGTTTGTGCTGGCAGCCACGGTGCCGGCTACATGCGTCCCGTGAAACGAGCTCGAACCGGGTATGAGGCCATCGCCAGGGTCATCGGCGTTGGGGTCTATGCCATTGCCGTCCTGGGCATTTGTCAGATTAGAGATGAAATCGTAGCCTTGAATGAGTTGACCCGCGAGATCGGGATGGCTCAAAACCACGCCGGTGTCGATAACGGCGACGATCACTTGCCCCGTAGCGGGTGTGCCGGTCGTGATGTCCCAAGCCTGTGGCAGCCGGATGAGCGGGTAATGCCACTGGCGGGAATACTCGACATCGTTTGGCGCCAAGAGTGGACGGCGAATGTAGTTAAGGTCGGCCTCTGCCACATCCGCCCTCGCGCGGAGTGCTTGCACTGCACGGATGGTGTCGAGCCGGCGCGTATCCTGCTTGCTTGCAACCAGGCGTGCAAGCGTGCCATCTTTATTTTTATCAGAAATGCCGAGCATGCGCAGCGCTTGCGCGCGTTGTATTCCGCCTTCATGTCTCATCAGCATGGGTCGGCCCGCATTACCTGAAAGCGGCGTAAGGCCTACCGACGCCGCGCGCGCATTCAGAGAGTTTTCTCCGGAGACGGTTTTAATCGTTTCCTTGAAGCGAACGATGATATCCCCGGGCACAAACTCAGCGTTTGTATCAAGCGGGGCAGCGGCTGGAGTTATCGGCTGGCCGATACTGAGGGTGTAATTTGATTTGCCGGCATATGCCTGAACCAGCACGATATAGGTGCCAGCTGTTAGTGTGGTAACAGATTCAGTAGGGCCTAGACCGATTGAGAAATCGATCAGAGCTTCCCCGGCAGAATCAAACAGACCCAGATCGAAATCAAGCGTAGTGCTGCTTCCGCCAGGATGGTCACTGATGGAAAGGGTAATGACTTCGCCCCCCGCGAGCGTGACCCTGTAGAAATCGTCGATGTCGGCCGTAGACTGGAAGCGATCGCCTGCTAAGCCTGTGGGAAGTTCGCTCGCAAACCCGCCCACCGTTGCCGGGTTGGGCAGCGGTTGAGCTTGCGCCGGTGTGTCGTTCGGAGCATAGCTCGCCAGCAGGTCGTTGACATCGCTGTCAGTAGCATTGAATGATGGTGCACTGAGTGTGCCGCTCACCGAGATGCCCGCAGGTGGCGCTGATGAGGCCTCGCTACCACCTCCTCCCCCACCTCCGCTATTACATGCCGCGAGGGCAGCAACTAAGGTGCACTGAAATAAAAAATAAATCTTTGAAGCGCCACTTGAATTATTCTTTTCATGACCTCCTCCTGTACTTTTTCGCATCTGCCACCCTACAGAACAGTGGGCGCTAACGCTGTTATTAATTTCGTTATTATCGTTGACCGCGCGCGTAACATCTTGCGCCTCAGGACAGAAAAATACCACCAGTGGTCTGAAAGATGTGTTTTACAGTAAGATTTTTACTATGCCAGGCTCGACCTGACACCCTTTTTAGTCCCAACCGGAATTGGTAAACATTTTCCTCCTCTCTTCGTTGAATTATTTTTGACGTTTCGCATCAGGTCAGCATGTCTGAAAATCTGCTTCGAATATCAAACATGAACCAACTTAGGTCAACAAATCTGAGCGGAAAGACTAGGGTGGCTGCATCGAAAATTGCAACATGCGGAGTCGCAAAGAGAAAAATGCCGGATTTATTCACAGTTTCGCAGGTTTGGCCAAGAGACCGAACACTCAATGCGCCTTGCGCCGCACTTCCATAACGTTGGGAATCTGGTCCAGCAACGCAAGAATGCGCGACAGCGTCTCGATGTTCGGGATTTCGAGCGTGAAGGTCATGTGCGCCACCTGCTGCTTGTCGGTGAGCGTGCTGACGCCGAGCACGTTGATTTTCTCGTTCGCCAGCAGTGACGTGATGTCGCGCAGCAGCCCCGCGCGGTCATGGGCCGTGACCTCCACCTCGACCGGATAAGCCGCGCCGGCTTGCGCGCCCCAGCTGACCTCGATCAGTCGCTCGTTATGCTCGTCGTGATGGCGCAGCGCGTTGGTGCAGTCGCGGCGGTGAATGGTCACGCCCTGCCCGCGCGTGATGAAGCCCACGATCGGGTCACCCGGCAGCGGATTGCAGCACTTCGCCATGCGCGTCAGTAGGTTGCCGATACCCTGAATCGTGACGCCGGAGGGCTTGGCCGGCGCTCCCGGCGCACGTGGCGTGATCACCGGTGTCGGCGCGCGGAATTCCTGCCCCGCCAATTCCTGCAAGGCATTCATGATCTGCGCCGGCTTGATGTCGCCGCGGCCGGTGGCCTCCAGAAAGTCATCGACTTTCTGGAATTCAAAACGTTGCGCCAGTTTCTCGAACTTGATATCGCCGATGCCGAGGCGATGGAACTCGCGCTCCAGCACGGCGCGGCCGGCGGCAACGCTGGCGTCGTAATTCTGCTCGCGGAACCAGTGGTTCACGCGCGTGCGCGCCTTCGAGGTATGCAGGTAACCCAGGTGCGGCGATAGCCAGTCGCGCGACGGTCCGCCCTGTTTGACCGTCAACACTTCGACGCGGTCACCGGTCTTGAGCGGATGGGTGAGCGGCAGCATCTGGCCGTTGATCCTGGCGCCGCGGCAACGGTGTCCGACGTCGGTGTGAATATCATAAGCAAAATCGAGTGGCGTGCTGCCGGCGGGCAGGTCCACGATGTTGCCCTTGGGCGTGAACACGTACACGCGCTCGCTGAAGACCTCGGACTTGAACTGATCCACGAAATCGCTCGCGCTCGCGATTTCGTCCTTCCATTCGAGCAGGCTGCGCAGCCAGGCGATCTTGGCATCGTAGCCTTTATCGGCGCGCGCGCCTTCCTTGTAGCGCCAGTGAGAGGCTACGCCCAGCTCCGACTCCCGGTGCATCTCGTGCGTGCGGATCTGCACCTCCACGGTCTTGCCCTGCGGGCCGATCACGGCGGTGTGAATCGAGCGGTAATGGTTTTCCTTGGGCGTAGCGATGTAATCGTCAAATTCTCCGGGGATGTGCTGCCACAGCGTGTGTGCCACGCCGAGCGCGGCGTAGCAGTCGCGAATGCTGTCAACCAGCACGCGCACCGCGCGCACGTCGTATATCTGCTCGAAGTGCTTGCCCTTCTTCTGCATCTTGCGCCAGATGCTGTAGATATGCTTCGGCCGGCCGCTGACCTCGGCCTTGATCCCGGAACGGGACAGTTCCTGTGAAAGCTCCGTGACAAAATGAGTAACGTATGCCTGGCGGTCCTCGCGGCGCTCGGCAATAAAGTCGGCGGTCTGCCGGTAGGTCTCGGGCTCGAGGTAACGGAACGCCAGGTCCTCAAGCTCCCACTTCATCTGCCAGATGCCGAGGCGGCTGGCGAGCGGCGCGAAAATATCCATGGTCTCGCGCGCGATGCGCTTCTGCTTTTCCTCCGGCAGCGCCGACAGCGTGCGCATGTTGTGCAGGCGGTCGGCGAGCTTGATGAGCACCACGCGCACGTCCTCGGCCATGGCCAGCAGCATCTTGCGCAGGCTCTCGGCCTGGGCAGACTCTCGGCGCGAGCCGGCGGGCTCGCTCTGGAATTCCTGGATCACCTTCATCTTGGTGACGCCATCGACGAGGCCGGCAATGGACGCGCCAAACTCGCTTTTCAGGTCATCGAGCGCGATGCCGGTGTCCTCCACCACGTCGTGCAGGATTGCCGCCGCGAGTGTCTCGTGATCGAGACCGAGATCAGCGAGTATTCTGGCCACCGCCAGCGAATGCTGGACATAGGGCTCGCCCGAGGCGCGCTGCTGGCCCGCGTGCGCCCGCGACGCGAGCGCCACGGCCCGGCGCAGGATTTCCTTTTCCGGTTCGGGGCGGCCGGAGGCGACGGCGTTAAGCCAGTCCTCCACGCCGTTTGTCCGCGACGCGTCGTCGGTTGTCGTTAAGGGTGTGGGCCTGACCATGATGATCGTCTGTCTGGTGCCAATTTTGTTTGAATGGGGTCGCGACGGAGAGATTTAAACGCCTATAATTCCTTACAAACGTCATGATCGTCTTCGCCGGCGGGATTGTCCATGCTCCGGCGCGACCCGTTGAACCATTGGCATGAAATCCCGTAAAACAACCTTAGTCCTTTTTGCCGCCACGCTCATCGCCGGTTTCTCTCATGCCGGCGTGGCGCAGGCTTTGCGAACCACTCCGGTGGTTGAAGCCACGCCGGAGGCGATCGATCCGGAGCTGCGTGCGCTGGTGAAAAAAGCGGCGCTCGAATCCGACAGCTTCCGCGACCGTTTCGATGGCGTGGTGTGGCTCGCCGACATGTCGCAACGTTTGGAGAAGCGCGTGCCCGATCGCGGATTCAGGATAGAACTGCTCAAGAACGTGCACTACGAGGCACGGCGCGCCGAACTGCCGCCGGAACTGGTGCTGGCGGTGATCGAGGTGGAAAGCAACTTCAGCCAATATGTAATCTCTGCCGCCGGCGCGCGCGGACTGATGCAGGTCATGCCGTTCTGGCTGAAGGAGATCGGGAAGCCCGGGGACAGCCTGTTCCGCATCCAGACCAACCTGCGGTTCGGCTGCACGATCCTCAAATATTATTTACAGAAGGAAAAAGGCAACCTGCACGCGGCGCTCAAACGCTACAACGGCACGCGCGAGAGCAGATACTCCTTCAAAGTGGATAAAGCCCTCAAGACCCGCTGGTACAGACAGTGAACCGTGATTCGTGAACCGTAGGACGTGAACGATTCACGATTTACGAATCACGGTTCACGGATCAGCGCACGCTGAAGTCGCGAAAAGACTGTAGTTCGGCATCGGCGGAAACCACCCGCTCCACCCGTGCATGCGGCGGGCCCTGCCACAACCACTGCTCCAGTTCCTTAAGCGGCGCTGCTTCGCCGCAGGCGACAAGCTCGACGCACCCGTCGCGCCGGTTGCGCACCCATCCGGTCAAGCCGAGCCGGCGCGCGGTGGTCTCCGTGGAGGCCCGGAAGAACACGCCCTGCACCTGCCCGGAGACCAGAAAATGCCGGCATCGATTCATAAAATATTGTAAACCGCCAGGACGCCAGGAACGCCAGGATTTTGCATCTCAAGGAATCGCTTTTCCTGGCGACCCTGGCGCCCTGGCGGTGAAAATTATTTATTTTCCGCTTTGCGTTGCTGTTTTTCGAGGTCGAGGATGATCTGCTCCGCCTGCTGTTGCGTCACGGGCCCGATGCGCTGCGTCATGAATTTTCCTTCCGGCGAGAAGAAATAATAGGTCGGGGTGCCGATGAACATGGCGCCACTCAGGCGGCTGGCGTCTTCCGACTCGCCGATCAGGTTCGGAAAGTTCAGGCTCTGTTCCTCAATGAATCCTTTGGCCTTGGCCCGGTTGTCGAAACCGTCCACGGACAGCCCCAGCACGGTGGCATCTGTTTTTCGGTGCTCGTCGTAAAAGAAGGTCATATGATAAATATCGCGCCGGCAGATGGGGCAATCGGCCGACCAGACCGCCACCACGGTCCATTTCCCCTGGCCGATGTATTCATTGACATTATGCTCCCTGCCCTCGATGTCCATGAGCCGGATGTCCGGGCCCGCCGCCAGCGCCAGGACCGGCATCATCATCAATACCACAGCCAACCACCTGATTCGTTGAAACACGCTAGCCTCCTGTTGATACACCATCTATATATACGAATCGCTCCGGATGCATTCCCGCGACGTCATATCTATAATCCACAAACCAATTGGAGTCCGCCATGAGCAAAAAATTCCGCACCGAAAAAGACACGCTGGGCGAGTATCCGGTGCCGTCCGATGCCTGGTATGGCATACAGACGGCGCGGGCGGTGGAAAATTTCCCTGTTTCCGGCCGGCGGCCCGATACCGACTTCATTATCGCCCATGTCCGCATCAAGCGCGCGGCCGTGGCGGTCAACGAATCCGCCGGCGCGCTGGAGCCGCGTCTGGCCATGTCTATTGTCGAAGCCGCCGATGCGATTATCGCCGGCCAATACCACGAGGAATTCGTCGTGGACCGGTTCCAGGCCGGCGCCGGCACCTCCCACAACATGAACACCAACGAGGTCATCGCCAACCTCGCGAACGTGGCGCTCGGCGGCAAAAAGGGCGAGTACAAACCGGTGCACCCCAACGACCACGTGAACATGGGTCAGAGCACCAACGACACCATCCCGACGGCGATTCGTCTCGCGGCGCTCGCCAAGCTGCCGCGTCTGATGGAGGCCGTCAACCGCATGGCCGACGCATACGAAACCATCGCACGGCGCGAGGCCAACACCGTCAAGAGCGGGCGCACCCATTTGCAGGATGCCGTGCCGACCACGCTCGGACGTGAATTCGGTGCCTACGCCTGGATACTGCATCGCAGCGCGCATCAATTGCGCGCGACCATTCCCTTGCTGTGCGAGACCGGGCTCGGTGGCTCCGCCGCCGGCACCGGCCTGAACACCGTTCCCGGGTACGCCGTGCATATCGCCGAGGAACTGGCGCGCCTCACCGGCGAACCGATTCGCCCGGCCGACGATCTCGCGGCGCAAATGCAGTCCATGCATGACCTGCAGCAACTGTCCGGCGCCATCCGCGCGCTCGCGTTGGAACTGACGCGCATCGCCAACGACATGCGCCTGCTCGCCTCCGGCCCGCGCACCGGCTTCGCCGAGATCGAACTGCCGGCGGTACAGCCGGGTTCGTCGATCATGCCGGGCAAGGTGAACCCGGTCATGTTCGAGATGCTGAACCAGGTGTGCTATCAGGTGCAGGGACAGGATCACGCGATCGCGTTGATGACACAAGCGGGACAACTGGAGCTTAACGTCATGATGCCAGCGCTGGGTTCGGCACTGTTCGATGCCATGGACTGGCTCACCCACGCCGTGAACGCCGTGACCGAAAAAGGCCTGCGTGGCCTCAAGGTGGACCGCGACCGCTGCCGCGAACTGGCGCATACGAGCGTGGGGCTGGCCGCCCTGCTCAATACCTCCATCGGCTACAGCGCCGCCGCCGAAGTCGCCAGGGAATCCGAACGCAGCGGGCGGCCGGTGCGCGACATCGTCGCCGAAAAGGGCCTCATGAGCACCGCGGAGTTCGACCGCCTGGTCGAGCGCGCCGCCATCGACGGAAATATCAGCCCTTCCCGCCGTTAGAAACCGGGACATTTCAGCCGTGCGCCCGCGGCACGGCACGGGTTGATGCCTGCCTGCCCTGAAATGGTGGACCCCCGAAGTGGCGTCTACACTTACAGGTAGATGCCAACCCGACCACATTTTGATACTGAATGCCCCTGACCCTGGCCGTACCCACCCTGACGACGCGCGGTGCCGACGATATCGAGCTGCAACCCCAGAAGGTCAAAAAGTGGCTCGATGAGCTGCCATTGCTCAATGTTGCCGAGACCAGCCGCAAGCTGTTCTCCACCCTTTCGCTCCTCAACCGCATCAAAGTTGATGACGCGCTCCGGTTAGAGCTGCTGGAGATGTTTCGCTATCCGGTGAGCCAGCTTTCACTGGAATTCACCAAACAGTACATCGGCCTGCCGTTGCCACTTTCCGAAAAGCACAAGAGCGTCGCCGAACAGAATCGCCAGTTCCAGATGGAGATGGCAAACGGATATAAGCGCATCGCACTGAGTATGCCCTCCTCGTCCACGCACGGCACCCAGGAACATGCATTCCGGGCCCTCGTGATCGAGCGCACAACACGTTACCTGACCGGCGCACTGGCGGTTTCCTATCAGACCTATTCACCCTGTCCCGAGGGCGCCTGGAAGGAAATTCACGCGCTCTATGCGCATGCAGAGAACCTGGGGCTTGTCGAGATCGCAGTCGAAGATTCCCTCAACAAGGCGGTGTCGGCGTGCAGCGTGAGTCACGCGTACAAGCAGGCGTTGCTGCTCGATTTCAGCGACCCCTACCACCTGCCGCCGCGCATGATCGACTGGACGCATCATTACCTCGACCGCTGGGCGCCGCTGGCCCAACTGACGCAGGCAAGCAGCGCCTACAATCCCACCTGCCAGTTCCTGATAGACCTGCATAACAACCACGCGGGCATCGCCTATACCGCCGGCACCGTCCCGGAGGATTCGAAACGCTACCGCATTCTGAATACCATCGAGTTGGCGCGTCAGGTGCACGCACAACTGACCCAGCTCAACAATGGGCAGATGCCGCCAACCGAGGGATTGCAGAAAAACTTCTTCCGTGAGTGCGGTCAGGATCTGCTGCGGCGGCTGGTCAACGCCTGGGGCGTCAATCCGCAGCGGTCTTTCCACCGCAGTCAGGCGACCGACCGCCGGATGGAAATCGCCGTCGGCATGGACCGGATCAATTACTGGATCAACGGCGGGAAAAAATTCGTTGTCAGCTCAATCTTCGTGGGTCCCGTACCGCAACGCACCACGCTCGCCTCCGAGGAAGTCAAACAGAAGGACATACGCATTCCCGGGCGGGAATTGTCCACATGGGACGTCGAGGATGAGAGCGCCGGCGGGCTGGCGCTTTCCAAAAGCGGTCAGATCCGCCTGCATATTCAAGTCGGCGACCTGCTCGTCACACGCACGCCGGGGGAAGGCAATCCCTGGACCGTGGGCGTCATCCGCTGGGTCCGGAGCACGGGTTCGTCGAATATCGAGATCGGCATCCGGCACCTCGCTCCGCGCGCCGACCCGGTGGTCATCAAAACCGTGAACGAAGACGGAAAGGAGAGCGACTTCCTCCCGGCGCTGCTGCTGCCGGAAATCAAGCCGCTCAAGCAAACGCAAACGCTCATCACACACCGCGGGGTGTTCAAGCCGGAGGTCGGGGTTTTCATGGACAACGGTTACCACCTGTACCGAATCGCGCCGGCCAGGCTCATCGAGGCCAGTCACTCGTTCGAGCAGTTCAGTTTCGACATCCTGAACACCTGATCCGAAGTAACTGGATTCGGGATCACACCGGACGCTTTCGGCGCCACTGGCGCACGGCCTGCGGGCGCCGCCACTCGGGCAGGGTCGCCGTCATTACCGCCCCCGCCAGGATGATGGTCCACGACAAATAGATCCAGATCAGGAACACCGGCAACGCCGCCACGGCCCCGTAGATCGCCTTGTAGTTCGCGAAGTACGTCACGAAAAACGCGAAGCCGCGCTTGGCAATCTCGAACGTCATCGTGGCGATCAGGCTTCCGATCAGGCCGTGACGCAGCCGCACGCGATAATTCGGCACCACGACGTACAGCGCCCAAAACGCGAGACATTCGAAAATCACAGGCGCCGCGGCCAGCAAAAACACCTTCAGGTCGCCGAGGGGCGCGTGGCGCGAAAACAGCGGCAGGGAAATCAGATAAGAAGTGGACCACAGGCTGATGCCGATCAGCACCGGCCCCAGCACCAGCAGCGCGCCGTAACTCAGGTAACGGTGCAGGCGTTTGCGGGTATGCGGCACGTGCCAGATGTCGTTGAACACCCGCTCGATCGTGGCCATGAGCATGAGCGAGGTGAGGAAGAGAAACAACAGACCCCAGATCGTGAGCTTGCCCGCGTTGGCGGCGAATATTTGCAGATAACGGCTGACCGCCTCGCCCACGGCCGGAACGAAATTGCCGTAGATGAACTGCTGCACCAGCGTCATCCACGACTCGAATATCTCGAAACGGGAAAAGATCGCGAACGTGACTGCCGTGAGCGGCACCAGCGCCAGCAGTGTCGTGAATGACAGCGCCCCGGCCACGCGCGTGCAGCGGTCTTCCCGGAACCGCTGCACGACCCAGTGTGTGAACCGCCTGAGTGCACTGAAAAAGTTCATGCCCTTATGTTAGTCGAATTATTACCGCTGGCACTTGCCGCCGGCTGAGAGCATAGTCAAAATCGAAATTCCTACCCGAGCTCGGCCGACCGCCCGAGAATGTCCTTAAAATTCTCCAGAGCTTATTTCAAAATATCTTAAACCGCAGATTAACGCGGATTTATTTTTTTAAGATGAATGCAGATAAAAAATAAATCGTATAAGCCATCTGCGTTTATCTCTTCTTCATCTGCGTTCATCTGCGGTTGCTTTGTCTTTTTTTGAGATAGTTCTAGACAGTTTCCGCATTCTCGCGGCCCAGCTCCTCCAGGCCGCGCAGAAAAGGAATGGTCACGCGCCGTTGCTGCGCCAGCGAGGCCTGGTCGATGCGGTCCAGCAGACCGAACAGCGAACGCATGTCGCGCGGGTAGCGGCTGAGAATATAGCGCGCCACGTCCTCCGGCATCTCGAAACCGCGATGCTGCGCACGCAGCCGCACGGCTTCCAGTTTCTGCGTGTCGTCCAGCGGCTGCAAGGCATAAGTTGCGCCCCAGGCAAGACGGCTGACGAGATCGGGCAGCCGCAGACCGAGGCGATCCGGCGGCGCGATTGCTCCGATCACCAGCATGCCGCCGGCGGTGCGCAGGCGTTCGACCAGACTGAACAACGCTGCTTCCCATTCCGGACGATTGGCGGCGCGCTCCACGTCATCGAGACATACCAATGGCGCCGCCTCAACGCCTTCCAGCAGGGACGGCGTCAGCTCCACGACATCGGCCAGCGGTACATACACCGGCGCCATGCCCAGCTCCTGCGCCAGCCGGCAGGCCGCCTGCAACAAGTGGGTCTTGCCCGAACCCTCCGCACCCCAGAGGAACATCAGCGGTTCCGAGGCTTTATCGCGTGTCGCGGCCGTGACCACGGCGGCGCGCAACCGTTCCAGCGCCTCCCGATTGGGTCCGGGATGAAAATTACCGAAGGACGACGCATCCTTCAGGCGCAGGTTGAGCGAGAGCTGATGGTTCACGGCGATGGGCGCCTGACCGCGCGGCGTTTATTTGCGGGAAGGCCAATCGCATCTCCGGAATAGAAGGCGCGCAGGTGCCGCAACCAGACCTTCAACACCGCAGCCGCCGGCAATGCCAGCAGGATGCCGGTGAACCCGAAAAGCTGTCCGCCCGCCATGACGGCGAAGATCACGGCCACCGGATGCAGCCCGATCCGGTTCCCCACCAGCTTGGGCGTGAGCCACAGGCTTTCCAGCATCTGCCCGACGAGAAAAACGATCGCCACGCCCAGCAACATAATAATGTCCTGGAATTGAAGATAGGCCGCGATGACCGCCGACAGCAGGCCGGTGATAAAGCCGAGATAAGGCACGAAACTCACCAAGCCCGCCACGATGCCGATGGGCAAGGCCAGATCCAGCCCCACCAGCGTCAGACCCACGGAGTAAACCGTGGCGAGCGACAGCATCACCAGCAACTGGCCGCGCAGAAAACTGCCCAGCACTTCATCGGTCTCGCGCGCCAGCCGCAAGGCCTGCCCGCGCCGGCGCGGCGGCAGCCAGGTCAGCGCACGTGCAAGCAATTTGTCCCAATCCAGCAGCAAATAAAACGTGACGACCGGGACCAACAGCGTGGTGGCGAACCAGCCGATGATGCTCAGCCCCGACCGGGCGACATAAAGGAAAAAGGCCGTCGCCCAGTCGCCCATCTCGCGCCAGTGTCCAAGCAGCGTCTGGCGTATCGTCGTGATGTCCAGCGACAGCTCAACACCCAGCATGGCTTGCAGCCACGGCAGCGCGGTGTGTTGCAGCCAGTCAAAATAAGACGGCGCCTTGGCGATAAAAGAGGTTATCTGCGCCTGCAACGCGGGTATCAGGAAAAACAGCAGCGCCATCACAAGCAGGGCAAACAGCAGGAACACCAGTGCCACCGCCAGCGGCCGTGGCCAATGCCAGCGTTCCAGACGGTTCACCGCGGGATTGCCGAGATAGGCCAGCAGAGCGCTCGCCAAAAACGGCGTCAGAATGGGCGTGAGCAGATAAACCAGCCAGGCCGCCAGCGCGATCAGGGCCAGTGGCAACAGCGGGCGGCTATCCGTCATGGCGCTCCTTCACGAGTTCGACCTCCTTCATCACCAGCCAGATCCAGAGATAGTGCAGACCGCTTGCGACCGTGGACAACAACACGCCATAAATCAATGCATCCACCATCGGCGCATAAACCAGCTGGAATGCCTGCTGCCCCAGGATGACAATGACGAGTGCAATCTGCAGGAAGGTATTGAACTTGCTCAGCCAGCTGGGGCGCATCTGTACCGGCCCGATCATCGAGGTGTAGACGAGATAGCCGCCCACGATCAGGAGATCGCGGAAGGCCACGGTAAGCATGAGCCAGAACGGGAGATGGTTCAGCATCGTGAGCATCACGTAACTGCTCAAGAGCAGGATCTTGTCGGCCATCGGATCGAGAATGGAGCCCAGGCGGCTCTCGTAATGGAAACGCTTGGCGATAAAACCATCGAGACCGTCGGACACGCCGGCAATGACGAACACCGCCAGCGAGGCGGCATATTCCTGCTCCTTCAGGAGCAGGATCAGCACCGGCGCCAAGCCGATGCGGAAAATCGTTATCAGGTTAGGCAGATGGGAGATGCTCACCATGGTTTGCTCACGATGCCAAAGTCGACGCCGGACTGTGTATTTTCGGCCCCGGCCATCCAGGTACCGCTGCACGATACTATAAATGACAGGACGAGCGAAGCAGGGCTACCAATCTTACTGAGCATGCGCGAAGCGCATCCGGCTCGCCTCCCTCTCCCGCGATAGTGGGAGAGGGAATGAGGGTGAGGGTTTTGGCCCAAGTCAACCCTCGGCCCATGGCTTGACGCTTCTGTCCGCCCGTGGTTACCGATCAATCGCTGGAGGTTTACGCCAACTCCGGCACACCTTACCATACGCATCCCTGACGAATCCCGGAGCCTGACGTGACCAAACCGCGCGTTTCCCTCACCTACCGCGATGCCGGCGTGGACATTGATGCCGGCGATGCGCTGGTCGAGGCCATCCGGCCGATCGCGGGCGCGACCAAGCGGCCCGGGGTGCTGGCGGGCGTCGGCGGCTTCGGGGCGCTGTTCGAGATTCCGCCGGGGCAATATCGCGAGCCGGTGCTGGTTTCGAGCACCGACGGCGTCGGTACCAAACTCAGGCTCGCCATTGAACTCAATCGCCACGGCACCATCGGCATCGACCTGGTCGCCATGTGCGTCAACGACCTCATCGTGCAAGGCGCGGAACCGCTGTTCTTCCTCGACTACTTCGCCACCGGCAAGCTGGACAATCGTGTCGCCGAGCAGGTCATTCGTGGCATCGGCGAGGGCTGCCGTCAGGCGGGCTGCGCGCTGGTGGGCGGTGAAACGGCGGAGATGCCGGGGATGTACGGCGAGGGCGACTACGATCTCGCCGGCTTCACCGTGGGCGTGGTCGAAAAATCGAAAATCATCGACGGCTCGCGGGTCAAAGCCAACGATACGCTGATCGGCATTGCCTCCAGCGGCGCGCATTCAAACGGTTACTCGCTCATCCGCAAGATCATAAAGGTGCGCAAGGCCAAACTCGATCAGGCGTTTGATGGCCGTTCGCTGGGCGAAGTGTTGCTGACACCCACGCGTATCTACGTCAAACCGCTGCTGGCGCTGCTGCGCGAACTGCCGGTGCACGCCGCGGCACACATCACCGGCGGCGGACTGCCGGGCAACGTCCCGCGCGTGCTGCCGGACGGCGTGCGCGCCGTCATCGATGCGCGCGCGTGGAAACGTCCCGCGATTTTCGACTGGTTGCAGGAAATGGGTGGCGTCGAGGAATTCGAAATGTACCGCACCTTCAATTGCGGCATCGGCATGGTGCTGGCGCTCGACGCGGCCGACGCCGAGAAGGCCCTCAAGCTGCTCGCGACCTCCGGCGAGACCGCTGCCATCATCGGTCACGTCGAACCGCATTCGGGAGAAGATCAGGTCGTCATTCTCAAATGAACGAGCCCCGCACCTAAGCTGTGAAACTCTCTCCAGGAACCAAGGCCAGAAGATATTCATTGACCTGAGCCGACCTATATGTGTCACGTTTCCATTCAAGCAAGCTGTCATGAACCAACACGAACAAAACCAGCTTAGGTGCGGGGTGGTGGTATTGGTCTCGGGCCGCGGCAGCAATCTGCAGGCAATCATCAATGCGGTGCGCTCCGGTCGGTTGCCGGCCGAGATCCGCGCCGTGATCAGCAGCGAGCCCGGCGCCCCGGCCCTGGCGCGCGCGCGCACCGCGGGAATTCCCACGTATACGATCGATCACCGCGAATTCGCCACGCGCGAACAATTCGACCAGGCGCTCATGCGGAGAATCGACGCCTGCAACCCGCGGGCCGTGGTGCTTGCCGGGTTCATGCGCATCCTGGGCAACGCCTTCATCGATCATTACGCCGGCCGGCTCATCAATATCCACCCTTCTCTGTTGCCGGCGTTTCCCGGGCTGAACACCCACGCGCGCGCCCTGCAAAGCGGCGCGTCGCATCATGGTGCCAGCGTGCACTTCGTGACGCATGAGGTGGACGGCGGCCCCATCATCATTCAAGCCGCCGTGCCGGTTCTGCCGGGTGACACGCCCGAAACCCTGGCCGAGCGCGTACTCGGTGAGGAGCACCGGATTTACCCGCTGGCGATCCGCTGGTTCCTGGATGGACGCCTGTCGGTCGAGGGCGGGCGGGTGCTGCTGGACGGTCAACAGCGCCCGGAACAGGGCCTGACCCACCAAGAAACTGCTCACAGCGATACCCCGGAAACTGGCTGATGTTCCAGTTTTAAGCCAGGTTCTCTGTCGACGGGGGGAATAAACCGGCCGAAAGCCCCGTCACGTACCATAGCGTCCACAACCGGAACACACAGCCTGCCCCTTTTATGGATGTCTTTCATTTCCTGGGTCGTTCGCGCGAAGCCAAGCTGAAGCTTGAGCAGCATCGCCAGCGGCTTTATCGCATCGCCTACGCCTGGACCCACAGCGCCGCGCTGGCGGACGATCTGGTGCAGGAGACTCTGGCGAAGGCACTGAAGAAGTCAGGTCAGTTGCGCGATCCGAACGCGGGCGATGCCTGGTTGTACAGCATCCTGGCGAACTGTTACCACGATCACTTCCGCCGCCTGCGCACGACGGAAGAAATCGATGAAAACACAATAATTCACGATTCCACCCCGGAGAAGGAGAGCAGCGAGCAGGAAATCGTCCTCAAGGTCAGGGCGGCCATCGCCAGACTGTCGGAGGGACAACGCCAGGTCGTAACCCTGGTAGACATTCAGGGCCTGAGCTATATGGAAGTGGCCCAGATCCTGAATGTACCGATCGGCACCGTCATGAGCCGCCTGTGCCGCGCGCGTTACGCCCTCAAGGACCTGCTGGGAGATTTTGCGCCCAGGACAGCTGCTGAAGAATCAAAAATCCGGAGAATCAAATGAACGAGCAACAGAAGTTTTCCGATGAATTCATCAACGCCTTCATCGACGACCAGTTGACGCCGGAAGAAAAGGCGCAGGTCTACGCGCGCCTGTCCGGCAACGAACCGCTCAGCCGGCAGATCTGCGAGCTGCGCAAGGTCCGCGACATGGTTCAACTCGCCTACAAGGAACCACCGATGCCGGAACGGGGCATGGCAAGCTTCGCCGCCGCCGGCCGTAAATACGGTGTCGGCCTGGTCGCCGGACTAGCGCTCATCATTGTCGGTGGCATGGGCGGCTGGTTCCTGCACCAGTCGCGTGCGCCACAGGACGCTGCCGTCGCCCAGGTGATGTCCAACCCCGAGGAGCCGGCCAAGGTGCTGTTCCACGTGAGCGACGGCAACGCGGAACATCTCAAGACCGTGCTGGATGAGGTGGAAAACCTGATGAAGTTTTACCAGCAGACAAACCAGAAGGCGCGCGTGGAAGTGATCACGAACGGCGGCGGTCTGAGCCTGCTGCTGGCCGGTGTCTCCCCTTACGCCGATCGCATACAGCGCATGCAAAAGGAATACAGCGATCTCACATTCGTCGCCTGCCAGAACACCATTGATCGTGTCCAGCAGGAGCTCGGTCTCACGGCGAAGCTTTTGCCGGGCGTGGTCGTCATCGACTCTGGCGTGGCGCAGATCATGCGCCGGCAACACCAGGGCTGGGCCTATATCCAGGTCTAGCGTTACTCCACAACCATCTACGTCGGGAGAATGTTCATGAAAAAATTTCTTACTCTGGTATTGATGTCCGTGCTCAGCCTCGGCGGCCTGGGCGCGGCGTACGCGGAAAACTACGGCAAGCAGAAGGTCGCCTACCACATCAATATGGATGACGAAAAAACGCTCAAGGCGGCCTTGGGCAATATGCAGAACCATGTCACCGCCGTGGGCAAGGAAAACATCGACCTGCGAGTGGTCATGCACGGCCCGGGGCTAGCGCTGCTGCAAACGGCGAACAAGGACCCGGACATGCAGGACAAGGTCAGCAACCTGAAGCGCCAAGGCGTTCATTTCAACGTCTGCGCCAACACGCTGAAGAGCAAGAAGATCAACTACAAGACTGATCTCTACGATACCTCCGAGCAGGACATCGTCCCGAGCGGCGTGGCGGAAATTGCCCACCTGCAATCGCAAGGCTTCTCCTACGTAAAGCCCTGAGATATCCCTGAGATATCGCATCGTCTCTCTCCTCCAGCCCGCAAAGCACCGCGGGCTTTTTTTTGTCCGGGTGACTCGTTATCCTAGTCGCGAGCGCGCCGCCGGCGTCCCCGGAAATAACACAAACAATGCAAGAGCTGCTGGAATTCCTTCCCTCGAGAGAGGTCATCCGCGATTTTCTGAATTCGGCCGGTACATGGCGGCAGGTTGCTGTCTTCGTCGTCGGGCTCCTGGTCGTCAAACTGATCGCGCGCTGGCTGCAACCGCGACTGCAGACCATGATCCAGCCCGGCGCCATCGAGGGCGTACGCCGCACCGCCGTGCGCTCAGGGGCGCTGGCACTCGTTCCACTCATACTCTGGCTGTGGCTCCTCGCCGCCATAACCATCCTGCGCCAATACGGCTGGGATACCGGCCTGCTGCGCCCGGCCATGATCCTCGCCGGTGCGCTGGCGGTGATCCGCATGGGCGTATTCGTGCTGCGGCACAGCCTCAGTCCCGGTGGCCCGCTCAAGGCCTGGGAAGGTGCGCTGACCGTCACCATCTGGACTCTGGTCGCGCTGCACATCCTCGGCTGGCAGCCATGGGTTGAGCAGATGCTCGACGAGTACGCGCTCACCTTCGGCACGGTGCGCGTTTCCCTCCTGAATGTCCTGAGTTTCGCCCTTTCCATCGCCGTCATGCTGCTGCTCGCGCTGTGGCTGTCCAGCGCCATTCGCGGCCGGGTGGCTCGCAGTCGCGCGCTCGACGAAAGCATGAAAATCGCGCTGTCGAAACTCATCAAGTTTGTCCTGCTCACGCTCGCCGTGCTCGCCGCCATGGTGTCGGCGGGCATTGATATCACGGCCTTCGCTGTTTTTGGCGGGGCGCTGGGTGTGGGGCTTGGCCTTGGCTTGCAGCGCGTGGTCAGCAACTTCGTCAGCGGATTCATCCTCGCCTTCGAGGGCTCGATACGGCCGGGCGACGTCATCAGTTACGGCGATACCTATGGAACCGTGAAGGCGCTGCACACGCGCCACATCGTCATCCGCACGCGTGACGGGCTCGACATCCTGGTGCCCAACGAAACTCTGCTGACCACCGACATCACCAACTGGTCCTACGCGGGCGACACCAAGATCCGGCTGCGGCTGCCGGTGCAGATCAGCTACAACGACAAGCCGGAACTGGCGCTGGAACGCCTGGAAGTGCTGGCGCGAGAAAATCCGCGCGTCCTGAAAGAACCGCGTCCCATGACGTTTCTGCTGGGTTTCGGTGACAACGGCGTCAATCTGGAACTGCGCGTCTGGCTCGACGACCCTGATATCCGGGGAGAAATACGCACCGAGATGTATCGGGCCATCTGGAATGACTTCCACGCCGCGGGGATCACCTTTCCATTCCCTCAGCGCGATGTTTACATCAAGCAATTTGCGGGGCCGGCAGCTTCCCCTGCTGACGCCAAACCAGATAATCGCGCAGGATCTGCGCGTGGTCGAAGACGAGCGGAGAAGGCAAAGCCTCCGGGCTGAAAATCGCCACACCCGCCGCGTCGTCCTGCGCCCGGGGTTCGCCCTTGGCTTCGGCAACATAAACCACCGAGGCGGTGTGGCTGCGCGGGTCGCGCCGCGGATCGGAATAACATCCCAGCAACATCTTGAGCGTCACGCGCAGCGCCGTTTCCTCCTCGGCCTCGCGCACGGCGGCGTGCTCCACCGCTTCGCCGACATCCACGAAACCGCCCGGCAGTGCCCAGCCATGCGGCGGATTCTTGCGCCGGATCAGCACAATCGGGACATCCGGACGGTCCCTGAGTTCGATGATGATATCCGTGGTCAGCGCGGGTGTTTTCGGTGCCGGCATGATCTTTTCTCATCCCTGGTCGCGTTTGTCGGCTGTTCCGCGTGATAACGCGCGGAAAGAGCTTGTTCCGAGTATACTTGCATAACACACCGCTCAATGAAACGAGGTTTTAACGCATGCTTGAAGGACTGATCGCTCTCCCATGGTGGGGATACATCGTCGCCGCACTCATCCTGACTCACATCACCATCGCCGCTGTTACCATCTTTCTGCACCGTCATCAGGCCCATCGGGCGCTTGATCTGCATCCCGCCGTCAGTCACTTCTTCCGCTTCTGGTTGTGGCTCACCACCGGCATGGTCACGAAAGAATGGGCCGCCATCCATCGCAAGCATCACGCCAAGGTGGAAACACCGGACGATCCGCACAGCCCGCAACAGGCCGGCATCCGCACCGTGATGTGGCAGGGCGCGGAACTCTATCGCCGCGAGGCGAAGAACCGGGAGACGCTGGACAAGTACGGTCACGGTACTCCGGATGACTGGATCGAGCGCCACCTGTACACGCGCCACAGCGCCAAGGGCATCGCCTTGATGTTCGCGATTGACGTGGCACTGTTCGGCCCGATCGGCATTACGATCTGGGCGATCCAGATGATCTGGATTCCAATTTTTGCCGCCGGGATCATCAACGGGGTCGGCCATTACTGGGGTTACCGCAATTACGAAGTCGCCGATGCCAGCACCAACATCGTGCCCTGGGGCATCCTGATCGGCGGCGAAGAACTGCACAATAATCACCACACCTTCGGGAGTTCCGCCAAGTTTTCCTCCAAGTGGTGGGAGTTCGACATCGGCTGGATGTACATCAACATGATGAAAGCCTTGGGGCTCGCGCGTGTGAAGAAAATCCCGCCGGAACTCACTTGCGATTCCGCCAAACAGCACATTGATGTCGATACCGTGAAGGCTGTGATCACGGCGCGCTTTCTGGTCATGGCGCAATTTGCGCGCGAGGTCATGCAACATGTGCATCGCGAGGAACTGAAGAAGGCCGACCGTGCCGACCGCGAATCCTGGGCGCTGCTCAAGCGCGCGCGGCGGCTGATGGTGCGCGAGGCGGCGCTGCTCGACGAGACTTCCCGCCGCTGGCTGCAGGATGCCCTTGAGCACAATGGCACGCTCAGAACGGTATACGTGATGAAGCAGAAGCTTCAGGATATCTGGCAGCGCTCCGCCACCACGCAGGAACACCTGCTGCACGCGCTGCAGGAGTGGTGCCGCGAGGCCGAAGCCACCGGGATCAAGGCCTTGCAAGATTTTTCGCAGAAGCTCCGGACCTATACGCTCGCGCCGGTCCCGGCCTGATTTATTCCGTGCCTGAAAAACAAAAAACCCGCCTGGTGCGGGTTTTTTGTTTTCTGAGAGTGAAATCTCAGGCCAGTTTGGAAAGGCGTTTGTGCAGCGGGCTGTGGCGCGGGAAGTGCGCCAGCAGGAACTCCATCTGATCCGCCAGAATCCGCTTGCCCTGGAGATAAATATATTCGGCGTGGGTCGGCATGAACGGCACCGCGAGCAATTCCAGCCCCGCCCGCTCCGGCGAGCGGCCGGCCTTGTGGTTGTTGCAACGCTTGCAGGCGGTGACAACGTTATTCCAGGTATCCGTGCCGCCGACGCTCAAGGGTTTGATGTGATCGCGCGACAGGCCGCGGGAGGAAAACTGCTCGCCGCAGTACATGCACAGATGCGCGTCACGGGCGAACAGCGTCTGATTGTTGAGTGGCGGGACATAATGCGCCCGCGCTTTCAGGACGGCGTGGCTGTCGCCGTGGGTGGCGACGATGGAACTGATCTCGAGGATGGAGCGCCTGCCGGTGATGGCGTTGTGGCCGCCACGAATCAGATAGAGCGGCACGCCGCAGGTATAAGCCACCTGCCCAAGGTGATAGACCCGCACGGCCTCTTTGAAATCAATCCATTCAAGCGGCATCCCGGATGCGTCGGTCCTCAAGACTTGCTGATTTAATGCATACACAACGGACCTTCCCTAACTCATCAAGCTCACGGACGATATTTATGTCAGAAAACAAGGGGGTTGTACATAGCCAGACAACCGCGCCCCGGATCGGCCATGCTCCCCGTCACTTCTTTTAAGGATAGCGGAAATAATAAAGCCCGGCAGGGCCGGGTTTTATTTTCAGAAACGGAGCAGGTCACGCCTACTTGATCTTGGCTTCCTTGTAGGCCACATGCTTGCGGACCACCGGGTCGTATTTCCTGAACTCGAGCTTGTCCGGGGTGGTGCGCTTGTTTTTGGTCGTGGTGTAGTAGTGACCGGTGCCGGCGCTGGAGACCAGCTTGATCTTTTCACGTGCTGATTTGGCCATGTTACACCTTCTCGCCGCGGGCGCGCATCTCGGCCAGCACGGTGTCTATGCCCTTCTTGTCGATGGTGCGCAGCCCCTGGCTCGACAGGCGCAGCGTGACCCAGCGTTTCTCGCTTTCCACCCACAGGCGGCGGTTCTGCAAATTCGGCAGAAAACGGCGGCGGGTTTTGTTATTCGCATGGGACACGTTATTACCCGACTGCACGCGCTTGCCCGTCACCTGACATACTCTGGACATCGAAATCTCCCTCGACAATCGGCCTTGGGCCCTGGAAAGGTCGGCATTTATATCACAATTTCGCCGGGAGCGAAATTGGGCGCGCTTTAGCGCGCCCGAAGGGCGCGGACCAAGGATGGTCCGCGTCAAAAACGTCAGCCGCATGGTAGGCCCCTCCCCACACGGAGCCTCTGATTTAGCCGATCCGGCGGATGATGGCGAGGCGCGCTGGCGTGAGGGAGCGGAGTTTACACGGCAGTAAATGAGCATCCCGAACGACGGCGCAACGAAGCCAGCGCCGCCGCAGCGGCTAAATCAGGCCCCGCTCGCTGAACGAGACTGTTTCACCGTCCCCTACTACCAGGTGATCCAACAGCTGGATATCCACCAGGGTCAGCGCTTCCTTCAAGCGATTGGTCAAAAGTTCGTCAGCCCGGCTGGGCTCGGCCACGCCCGAGGGGTGGTTGTGCACCAGAATGACGGCGGCGGCATTAAGCCTGAGTGCGCGCTTGACGATTTCGCGCGGATAAACGGCCGTGCCGTTCAGCGTGCCCTGGAACAACTCCTCGAAGGTCAGCACCCGGTGGCGGTTGTCCAGAAACAGCACACCGAACACCTCGTTCATGCGGTCGCGCAATTGCGCCTGGAGAAATTCCTTGGTCTCCCGGGTCGAACCGAGCGTGACCTCGCGCTTGAGTTTTTCGGCCAGAAAGCGCCGGCCCATTTCCAGGCTTGCCTGCAGTTGCACGTATTTGGCCTCGCCGAGTCCCGGGGCCTCGCACAACTCCTCCGGACCAGCCGCCAGCAATTCGCGCAGACCGCCATAGCGCGCGAGCAGACCGCGTGCCACGTCCACGGCGGTTTTGCCGGGCACGCCGGTGCGGATGAAAATGGCCAGCAGCTCGGCGTCCGACAGGGACGCCGGGCCGCGCTGCAGGAGTTTCTCGCGCGGACGTTCGTGTTCCGGCCATTGGCTTATCGCCATCGGGTTATTTTTGATATTTTTATCACCCATTTGTATCCCCTACCATTTGTATCCCCCCTTCCCGGGCAAGTACACTTTACCATATGGGCACCCTCACCAATAAGCACATCCTGCTCGGCGTCACCGGCGGCATTGCCGCGTATAAAAGCGCCGATGCCGTCCGACGCCTGCGCGAGGCAGGCGCCGAGGTGCGCGTAGTCATGACGCCGGGCGCCAACAGTTTCATCACCCCCCTCACCTTGCAGGCCGTCAGCGGTCATCCGGTGTATCAACATCTGCTCGATACCGATGCCGATACCGAAGTGGGCGATGTACAGGGACGTGCAAGTGCCGGTCGCTCTCAGCTTCCTGCTTCTCGCGACACTCGTACATCCATGTACAGCGCGGGAACGGCAGGGATGCCGGGAGCGGCCATGGAACATATTGATTTGGCGCGCTGGGCCGATGCCGTGCTGGTCGCTCCAGCCAGCGCGAATTTTCTCGCGCGACTGTCCCAGGGACGTGCCGACGACCTGCTGACGACTGTGTGTCTCGCGACCGAATCGCCGGTCGCCGTCGCGCCCGCCATGAATCAACAGATGTGGAGCAATGCCGCGACCCAGTCAAATCTCGCTGCGCTCAAAAAGAACGGCGTCAGCATCTTCGGTCCGGCCGAGGGATCGCAGGCCTGCGGCGAAACGGGTCCCGGGCGCATGCTGGAGCCGGCCGATCTTGTGAAACTGGTTTCTGATCTGTTCGCCAGCGGTGAACTCGATGGGCTCACTGTCGTTGTCACGGCCGGTCCCACCTGGGAAGCCATCGATCCGGTACGAGGACTGACCAATCGCAGCTCCGGCAAGATGGGCTATGCCGTCGCCGCAGCCGCCGTCGAAGCCGGGGCGCGGGTTATTCTGATCTCGGGGCCGACGTCGTTGCCCGATCCCGCGCGCGTGCACACCATTCGCGTCGAGAGCGCACAGGAAATGTACGATGCCGTACACACCCATGTGCGCGCGGCGAATATTTTCATCGGCGTGGCCGCCGTCGCCGACTACCGCCCGGCGCAAACGCTGGGCAAGAAAATCAAAAAATCGGATGAAAGGATGACACTCGATCTGGTGCGCAACCCCGATATCCTGTCAAGCGTCGCGGCCCTCAAGCCGGCGCCGTTTACCGTCGGTTTCGCGGCCGAAACGGAAAATCTCGAACAACATGCGCGCCAGAAGCTGGAAAATAAAAACCTCGACCTCGTCGCCGCCAACCGCGTGGGCACGGGTCTCGGATTCGGGACGGATGAAAACAGCCTGCTGCTGGTAGAGCGCACGGGCGTCATCGAACTACCCGCCCAGCCGAAGGCAAAGCTTGCCCGCGCGCTCATCCACCATATCGCCGCCAGCTATCGCGCCAAACACGACGCCCGGATACACCGGTTACGGAGACCCTGATGCAAAAGGTAGAACTCAAGATCCTCGACAAGCGCATCGGGGCTGAATTTCCACTGCCGCGTTACACCACGCATGGTTCCGCGGGCATGGACCTGTACGCGTGCCTGGATGAACATCTGCACATCGGTCCCGGTGAGGCACATCTCATCCCCTCGGGCATCGCCATTCATATCGGCGAAGCCGGTCTCGCCGCGGTGTTGCTGCCACGTTCGGGACTCGGACACAAACACGGCATCGTGCTCGGGAACCTCGTGGGACTCATCGACTCGGATTATCAGGGACAGATATTCATTTCCGTATGGAATCGCGGCCGCGAACCGTTCACCATTGAACCCGGCGATCGCATCGCCCAGATGGTGTTCGTTCCGGTCGTGCAGGCGCAATTCAGCATCGTCAAGGAATTCGAGGAAAGCCACCGCGGTGAGGGCGGTTTCGGCCACTCCGGACGAAAATAGCGGCATCTTCCGCGTCGCGTACCCGCGATTTACCGCCATGGGTCGGAAGCCGGGCCGCCTTGCTGGCCGCCGGTGACGGCATCTTCTATGTTTATAGATAGGACAGGTTTTAACCGGTACCGACTCGTCACGGTCTGACAAAAGGATTTACAGCGCCCATGGCCAAGTCGCTGACACGCATCCACCTTCAGGTTTTCCTGATTCTGCTTCTGTCCTTTACAGCCATCGGCTACGCCAGCTATCTGGCCGTGCGTGACATGCAGCAATCGTCCTATTATGAACGCGCGTCACAGGCCGCCGAAGGAGCGGCCAGCCGAATCAATGAACTTTTGACGCAACAGCGCCAAGCGCTGGAAAAAACCGCACACCAGCCCGCTGTGGCAACGGTACTGCAACGCGGCTCTTCTCCGGAACGATCCCGCAAGGAAGATGAGATCAAATCCCAACTGACCGGCACCGTCTCGGTCCACTTGTTGTCACGGAACAATTCCGGTGTGTTGTACCCCACCGAGACACTCGATCCGGTTTGCCTCGACTACGTCCGGCGCATGTCCACTACGTCCGCGCCAGCGTCTCCGGAATTTCATGCCGTGGGGACGCCGACCGAGCATTACGACCTGCTGATACCAGTCATGGACGAGAACCGGAATCTGAATGGATATCTTCTGGCAGGATTTTCCCGCGCACCGTTGCAGACCATCCTGGAACAATCGCTGCCTCCACATGCCTACATGGAGCTGCAACAGCCGGTGGCGGGAGGAGCGGTGCAACCGGTGCTGACAGCTGGAGAGGTTTCAAATGCCAGCGTTGCCACCGTGGCAAGTGCGCTCGGCACCGGTCGCTGGACGCTGATATACCAGCCGGCGGAAACGCCGCCCTTGATCCTGTCCGGAAACAGAATTTATTATTTTGCCTCGATCCTCGCCGCCTTCATCATTATCTCCATCGTGCTGTTCCGCCTTTACCGTCAGACTCTCCAGGCGGTGCGGCACGATATTCATTCCCTGATTCGCATGTTCCGCGATTTGCGCGAGGGCAGCGTGCGCGTGGGCTATCCGACGGCGCTGCGGGAATTTTCCGAAATTTTCGATTACCTGCGCGACCGCGGGCAGAAACTGGTCGAGGAAAAAGAAAAACTGAAGGACATGGGACTGATGGATCACCTCTCGCAACTCGGCAATCGCCGGCACTTCGAGGCGCGGCTCAAGGAGCTGTTCGACGCTTCCAAGGCCAACGGTCCCTCGTCCATGCTCATCATCGACTTGGACCACTTCAAGGCGGTGAACGACAAACATGGCCATGACGCGGGCGATGCGCTGATCGTCGGTTTCGCCAATGCGCTGCGCAAGGTGGTGCGCCAGACCGACGTGCTCGTCCGTCTCGGGGGCGACGAATTCTGCATCATCTACTCTTACGCCCCGCTCGAAAAAGCCGCGACGCTGGTGGAACGCCTGCGCAAACAGCTGCCGCGCGAAATACCGCTGACCAAGGGCGTGATGCACCCGCTACGCTGGAGCGGCGGCCTGAGCGCCATGCACGACAAGGACACCAAGTCGGACGACGTGTTGTGGCGCGCCGACCAGGCGCTGTTGCAGGCCAAGGAGGCCGGCCGCAATGCCACAAAAATTTGCGACCCCATCGCCGGTCTTCCCGCGAAAAAACAGATTATGGCCAGCTAAAAGTCTCTGAAAAATACTATTTCTCACCGCAAAGACGCGAAGTACGCAAAGAAAAAAACACAGGAATTTTGAACACAAACCTTTGCACCTTTGCGGTTAAAAGTTATTCAAATTAAATTGGCGGCTCCGATATCCTCGCCTGAAGTAAATGGATGCGCTAAACTCCCCGGTCAAAGCATCCAATCCGGAAAATAACACCATGCCGAAATCCGATTCCGCCGCTGTCGCGGCGACCCGCACGCTTCCTCAGGAAATATTCAAGGCCTATGACATCCGGGGCATTGTCGGCAAAACGCTGACGCCGGAAATCGTGGAACTCATTGGCCAGGCACTGGGCAGTGAGGCGCTGGCGCAGAATCAGAAACGCTTTGTCATCGGCCGCGATGGACGCTTGTCCGGGCCGGAACTCGCCGCGGCGCTAAGCCGAGGGATCGCGAAAAGCGGCTGCGATGTCGTGGACATCGGCATGGTGCCGACCCCGGTGGTGTATTTTGCGGTGCAGCATCTGGGCGCCGGCTCGGGCGTGGCCGTCACCGGCAGCCACAATCCACCCGATTACAACGGCCTCAAGATGGTCATCGGTGGCATCACCCTCTCGGGCGATATGATCCAGAAACTGCGCGCCCGGATACTCAATAACGATCTGACATCGGGCCAGGGAACCATCTCATCGTCAGACGTACGCGCGGCCTATCTCGATCGTGTAACGAGTGACGTGAAGCTCGCGCGTCCGATGCGTGTGGCCGTGGATTGCGGCAACGGCGTGGCCGGCGAACTCGCGCCGCAACTGCTCAAGCGCCTCGGCTGCCGGGTGACCGAACTCTTCTGTGAAATCGACGGCACCTTCCCCAACCACCATCCCGATCCCAGCAAACCGGAAAATCTCAAAGACCTGATCGCCGAAGTCGGGAAAGGCGGTTATGACGTGGGCCTCGCCTTCGACGGCGACGGCGATCGCCTTGGCGTGATCGCGCCCGACGGCCACGTGATCTGGGCCGACCGGCAGATGATCCTGTACGCGTGCGACGTGCTGTCGCGCCATCCGGGCGGCGAGATTATCTACGACGTCAAATGCTCGCGCACGCTCGACGCCGAAATCCGCAAGGCCGGCGGCAAGGCCACCATGTGGAAAACGGGGCACTCGTTCATCAAGGCCAAGCTCAGGGAAACCGGTGCGCTGCTAGCCGGCGAGATGAGCGGACACATTTTTTTCAAGGAACGCTGGTACGGCTTTGACGACGGGCTCTACACCGCCGCGCGGCTGCTTGAATTACTGTCGTGCGACCCACGCCCGACACAGGAGATTTTTGCATCGCTCCCCAACACGGTGAACACGCCGGAATTGAATCTCAAGTTTGCCGAGGGTGAGCATTTCGCGCTCATCCAGGAGCTGGTGAAGCGCGCGCATTTCCCGGATGCCAAGCTCACCACCATCGACGGACTGCGCGCGGATTTCCCCGATGGCTTCGGACTGGTACGCGCCTCCAACACTACACCCGTGCTCGTTTTCCGCTTCGAAGGGGACAACCAGGAAGCCCTGGAAAGAATTCAGAAACGCTTCCGGGAACTCATCCTTTCCGTCCGGCCCGGAATAGCGCTGCCCTTCTAGGTTGTCATTCCCGCGAAGGCGGGAATCCAGGGTTTACATGGTATCGCGCGCTTTACGCGTGAACTCAAAAACTACTTGTGGGTGGCTGACCCACGGCAGGTTCCTTTTCTTTTCTCGTGCAAAGAAAGGTAACCGAAAGAAAGCACGCCCCGGAGCGCGCGAACCCTTCCTCCGTTCCTCGCCCCACCGGGCGCTCGCCAACTCGCCGGGCGCACACAACGCGCCTCGGGCTCAAACACGGGCTCGCTTGAATGCTCCCGGTGGAGCTGCGGTACTCGGCGCGCGCTACGGGGACCCGAAAAATACAGAAACCCTGCCCAACCCTGTCCACTCTCGGAGCTTGACTCAGGGGACGAAAGCCACAAACATGGTCGAGACAACAGCTTAAAATGTATCATCTTGATTGTGCGGTATTGAGTTCCAAGTTATATGTCAAAACTGAATAGTTAAGGAAAAACATTATGCAACGACTCCTTGCAACAGCCATCTGTGTAGTTTTCTCACCGATAGCGCTTGCTGGCGGTACTGCTTATGAGGACACATCAAAGGGAAAGAGCTGCAAAGAATACCAGCAGCAACTCGGTTGCGAATTTAAAGTTGGCAAAGACCTCGAGTTCTCAATAGATGCAATCGGAACTTCCTATACCACAATCACATTCATGCGGGTGAACTACAGCGGCGACTATTACGTGAAGTACGGTCTACTTCATGGATGCTTGGTCATTGGCCATGGAAAGAACTCTCCTCTGTTCATGCAAGACTTTGCTTTTGTTTCTCCAAAAGCTGGAAAGGTCTACAAAAATTGGGAGGCCTGTCAGGGAGGTCTTTAGACGCTATGCTGTTCACTAATGGTCCCAAATTGAAACTAAACTGGCTTACACCTGCACTTGTCATTTTGGTCATCGCGGTAAGTGTCGCCCTGAAATATTTGGTGCCACTCACGAACAAACGTTTGATAGTTCTTCTGCTCAACCTAGTCGGCACAGTTCTATTGGCTTCTGCATTTGAGCCCCACATACCCAAGCAAGGCAACGGCGGGTGGTGGGACAGCCTTAAATTTGCGATCAGCGAATTTCCAAAATATGGCTCTGCCCCAGCCTTCAACTTCTTGTATTTTTATACGGGCCTTTTGCTTCTTTTGCTTGGCAACGTACTATCGGTCTTGTATGCAACTTAATTTGTCGAAGTACGCACATAACTCAACCTTCCGCCTATTTTTCTGCCAACCGTTTCTCGAAAGCGGCGCGCCAGCTCGACGAAAGACTGGGCAGATGCGCGGCGCGTTCGTATTCCGCGCGCGTGCCGCTGGCTCCGTGACGCAGGCGGAAGACATCGCGCACGCTCATCGAGCCGGCGGCGCGCTCGACCCACTCGATAGCATCGCCGGCTGCTATCATGCCTTCTTCCAGCACGCGCAGATAAAAGCCGGTGCGGTTGGCTGAAGTGAAACGCTCGGGAAAATTTTCTTCAGCCATGCGAATGCCGAGTTTGAAACAGGGCGTGCGCGGCTGCGTTACCTGTACCCGTGTCTCTTCAATCTCAAACACATCTCCGATACAAACCCCGTCTTCCAGCAGTCCGCGGGTGGTGAAATTCTCCCCGAACTGCCCATGGGAGAAATCATCGCGCCCCAGTTCCCCGGCCCAAAAGGCGTAGTGCTCGAACGGATACACATACACGGCCTTGTCCGCCCCGCCGTGCACCCGCCGGTCGGCCTGACCGTCGCCCTCGAGATTCAGACGCCCGAGCCGCACCGGCCCGGCCACCGGTTCCTTGAAAATACCGGAGGTAACCGTCTGACCCCCATGGGTAATTTCGCGCGGCAGGCCGATATTGATGGAAATCAAATTCATTTTTTTCCAATCAAGGAAACTTGGTCCGTTTGGATATGTCTAGAAGTTTAAGCAAGGTATACCGGAATTCGCGATACAGCTAAACTAATGCTATGTTGCACTGGTCCCGCAGAAAACTAAAGCCGACTGCCCGCGCCCTGCTGGCGTTGATCGCCGCGCTGTGGCTGGTGGCGTGGGCAGCGCCGTGCGTCATGGCGCAAACCCAACCGATGATGAACCATGCCTCCGTGCATTGCCCCATGCATGACGGCGTCGTGAACCTGGACGCCGACGATTGCGGTCCGGTCACGGCAGTGAGCTGCCAACTGCCAGATCTGCAGTCGCCGCTGGCCGCGGCGGGATTCGGCGACATGACTGTGGCCCCGGCGTTGCTCACCGTACTGCCCATGGCCATCGCCATTCCCGCCGACACAGCCCCCCGGCGGCACGATTTCTTCTTGCCGGACATCCCGGCGCCTCCGCTTCATATCCGGTATCTCACCCTGTTAATCTAACCCTCTCCCGCGCGCGTTCACGCGCCTTGTCGTTTCATTCACGACTGCAAGGAGAGGTTTATGTTCACTTCCGCTGTTTCATCCCGCCTCGCGGGAATCTTGATCACCCTACTGGCCGGGGCACCGAATGTTCTGGCCGCGCCCGAATTGACGCTGGCCGAGGCCGAGCGGCTCGCGCTGGAACAGGCGCCGGGGCTCGCGCGCGCCCGTTCCAGCGTCGCGGCGGTCTCCGAGCGCACGGCGTACGAAGGCCGGCTGCCCGACCCGCAGCTCGTCATCGGCGCGCTCAACGTGCCGGCCGACAGTTACAGCTTTCGCCGGGAAGACATGACCATGAGCATGATCGGCGTGCGCCAGGCCTTCCCGCCCGGGAACACGCTCGGCATCCGCACGCGCCGCGCCGAGCAGGAGTTGACGCGCGAGCAGGCGCGCCTCGAGATCGAGCGCCGCGGCCTGCTTAAACAGGTGCGCGCGCTCTGGTTCGATCTTTATCTGGCGAACCGGTCGCTGGAAATCCTCGCGGCCTCGCGGCAGCTCGCGCGCCGCGACCTGGAGGCCGCCGAGGGGCGTTACCGCGCCGCCCAGGAAAGTCAGCGCGCGATATTTGTGGCGCGCCAGGTGCTCGCACGGGTGAACGAGCGCGAACCGATGTTGCGGGCGCAGGCCGAACGGCTGCGGGCGCAGCTTCAGCGCTTCATCGGCGCGGCCGCCCGGATCCCGCTGCCCGAAGCGCCGGCCGTCCTGCCCGCCCTGCCCGGCGACTTCGATCCGACGCGCCATCCGGAATGGCTCGCGGCGCAGGCGGATCGCGAAACCATGCGCGCCGAAGTGGACATGCGCGCCAGGATTACAAACCGGGCATGATGTTCGATCTTTCCTACGGCTTCCGCCGGCCGATGCCGGACGGCACCGAGCGTCCTGACATGGTCACGGCCATGGTCACGTTCGATCTGCCGATCTTCCGCGCCAAGCGCCAGGACCGCCGGCTCGCCGAGAAGCAGGGGCTGGCGGCGGCCGCCGGATTCGAGACCGAGGACAAGCGGCGCGAACTCCAGTCCATGTACGCCGCCGCGCGCGCCGAGCATGAGGCCACCGCCGCGCGCATGCGCGTGTTCGAGGAGCAGCTCCTGCCCAACATCCGCCGCGAGACCCAGATTACGATCGCGGGTTTCGCCAGCGAACAGAGCATGCTGCGCGAGGCGCGCCTGAAGGAGCTCGACGCCAACCTCGAATTCCTGCGCCTGCGCGTGGAACTGGCCAAGTCCCAGGCCGAACTTCTGTATCTGACCGGAGAACCACAGCCATGAAAACCCGACAACTGAGAGGTCTCCTCGCCGCCGGCGTGGTCGTCGCGCTCGGGATTGTAACCGCCGTCTGGTACACGCGCCCGGACAAGACCGGCACGGTAGCGCCGTCGGCGGCGAAAGGCGAACGCAAGGTGCTCTACTGGGCCGACCCCATGACCCCGGGCTTCAAGTCCGACAAGCCCGGCAAGTCGCCATTCATGGACATGGAACTGGTGCCGGTCTATGAAGATGAGGCTGACGCGACGATAGTCAGCGTGCGCCCCGAGATCGTCCAGAATCTGGGCGTGCGCACCTACACGGTCACGCGCGGCAGCCAGCCGCGGCGCGTGGCGACGACCGGCTACCTGTTCCGGGATGCGCGCGGGTTCGCCGTGCTCGTGGACCTCATCGACCGCGACGCGAGTTTCGTGCGCGCCGGGAACCGCGCCGAGGTGCGCGTGGCCGACGTGCCGGACCGGACCTGGAGCGGCGTGATCGAGGAGATCGAGTCGGACGTGGACATCGGCGCACGCACGCTTAAAGCGCGCCTGCGTCTGAGCCGCGCGGATGCCGTCCTGAAGCCCAACATGTTCGCCGAGGTCACGATCCTGGGCACAGCCGCCGGCAAGCAGGCACTCTTTATCCCGCGCGAGGCGCTGATCCGCACCGGGAGCCGCAATGCCGTGGTGCTCGCCCTGGGCTCCGGGCGCTTCCAGCCGGTGGAGGTGACGCCCGGCATCGAGTCGGATGACTGGATCGAAATTCGCCACGGTATCAAGGAGGGCGATGTCGTCGTGACCTCGGGCCAGTTTCTGATCGACTCCGAGGCGAGCGTGCGCGCCAGTTTCCAGCGCATGGAGGCCGTCGAAAAATGAGTTGTATGAATTTTCAACGCAGAGACGCTGAGGGCGCAGAGAAACGCAGAGATTTTTTTCGTTGAATATTCATGAACTCTTCTCTGCGCCTCCGCGTTGAGTAGTTCTTAATATTAGGAATACACCCCATGATTAATGCCATCATCCGCTGGTCGATCCACAATCGCTTCCTCGTGCTGCTGATAACGGCCATGCTCGTGGCTTTCGGCCTGTTTGCCGTGGCGCGCACGCCGCTCGACGCCATCCCCGACCTGTCCGACGTGCAGGTCATCATCAAGACCAGCTACCCGGGCCAGGCGCCGCAGGTGGTGGAGGACCAGGTCACCTACCCGCTCGCCACCGCCATGCTGTCGGTGCCGGGCGCCACCACGGTGCGCGGCTACTCCATGTTCGGCGACTCCTTCGTCTACATCATCTTCAAGGACGGCACCGATATCTACTGGGCGCGCTCGCGCGTGCTCGAGTATCTCTCCCAAGTGATCCCGCGGCTGCCGCGCGCGGCCAAACCCGCGCTCGGGCCGGACGCCACGGGCGTGGGCTGGGTGTACGAGTACGCGCTGGTGGATCGCACGGGCAAACACGACCTGTCGCAGTTGCGCGCATTGCAGGACTGGTTCCTGAAATACGAACTGCGCACCGTGCCGGGCGTGTCCGAGGTCGCCGCGGTCGGCGGCATGGTCAAGCAGTACCAGATCGTCGTGGACCCGGCGAAGCTGCGCGCGTACCGGTTGATGCTGCCCGACGTGCGCATGGCGGTGGAGAAGGCGAATCAGGAATCGGGTGGTTCGGTGATCGAGCTGGCCGAGGCCGAGTACATGATTCGCGCGAGCGGCTATGTGCAGAGCCTCAAAGACCTGCGCGCGATCCCGCTCGGGCTCACCTCGGCGGGCGCGCCCATCCGCCTCGAGCAGGTCGCCGAGATCCGCATGGGCCCCGAGATGCGCCGCGGCATCACCGAATTGAACGGCGAGGGCGAGGTCGCGGGCGGCATCATCGTGATGCGCTACGGGGAGAACGCGCTCGCCACCATCAAGGCGGTGGAGCAGAAACTCGACAGTCTCAAAAAGAGCCTGCCGGAAGGCGTGGAGATCGTCACCACCTACAACCGCTCCGGGATCATCCAGCGCGCGGTCCGCAACCTCACCGGCACGCTCATCGAGGAATTCCTGATCGTCGCGCTCGTGTGCGTGGCGTTCCTGTTCCACCTGCGCTCGGCGCTGGTCGTCATCGTGATGCTGCCGATCGGCATCCTGGCGGCCTTCATCGTGATGCGCAGCCAGGGCATCAACGCCAACATCATGTCGCTCGGCGGCATCGCCATCGCCATCGGCGCCATGGTGGACGCGGCGATCGTCATGATCGAGAACGTGCACAAACATTTCGAACGCGAAAAGGTGACCGACAAGAACCGCTGGGTCGTGATCCAGGAGGCGGCGGAGGAACTCGGCGCCCCGTTGTTCTTTTCGCTGCTCATCATCACCGTGAGCTTCCTGCCGGTATTTGCGCTACAGGCGCAGGAGGGCCGGCTGTTCGCGCCGCTCGCCTTTACCAAGACCTACGCCATGGCCGCGGCCGCCGGCCTCTCCATCACGCTCGTGCCGGTGCTGATGGGCTTCTTCATCCGCGGCCGCATCCGCTCCGAGCACGAGAACCCCGTCAATCGCGCGCTGCTGCGCGCCTACCGTCCGATGCTCGCTTGGGTGCTAGCGCACCCAAAGCAGGTGATCGCCGGGGCGGCCGTGCTCATCGCGCTCGGCGCCATTCCGATCATGAAGGTCGGCACCGAGTTCATGCCGGACATGGACGAGGGCGACCTGCTGTACATGCCGACCACCCTGCCCGGTCTTTCCGCCGGCAAGGCGCAACAGATATTGCAGCAAACCGACCGCTTGCTCATGACGCTTCCGGAGGTGAAGACGGTGTTCGGCAAGGCCGGTCGCGCGGAATCGGCGACCGACCCGGCGCCGCTGTCCATGTTCGAGACCACTATCCAGCTCAAGCCCCGATCCGAATGGCGCCCGGGCATGACCACGGAAAAGCTCATCCAGGAGATGTACGAACTCACGAAGTTCCCGGGGCTGTCCAACGTCATCGTACCGCCGATCAAGACGCGCATCGACATGCTCACCACCGGCATCCGCACGCCGGTCGGCATCAAGGTCATGGGGCCGTCGCTCGCGACCATCGAGGCGGTCGGACGCGAGATCGAGCAAGTCATCCGCGCCGTCCCCGGCACCACCTCGGTCTACGCCGAGCGGCTCACCGGTGCGCGCTACGTGGACGTGAAGATCGATCGCAACCGCGCGGCGCGCTTCGGGCTCAACATCATGGACATCCAGGACACGGTCGAGACCGCGGTCGGCGGCATGAACGTGACCGAAACCATCGAGGGGCGCGAGCGCTATCCCGTGAGCCTGCGCTACCCGGCCGACCTGCGCGATTCGCTCGAGCGGCTGCGGAGCCTGCCCATCCCCACCATGAGCGGCGTGCCGATCCCGCTCGCCGACGTTGCCGACGTGCGCATCGCCGACGGCCCGGACATGATCCGCAGCGAAAACGCGCGGCTCTCGGGCTGGATCTACGTGGACTTCCGTGATCGCGACATCGGTTCCTATGTCACGGAGGCGCAAAAGACGGTCGCGGAGAAGGTCAAGCTCCCGCCCGGCTATTCGGTCGTCTGGTCGGGCCAGTACGAATACCTGCAACGCGCCATGGAACGCCTGACCATCGTCGTGCCGTTCACCCTGGCGATCATCCTGTTTCTGCTGTACCTCAACTTCCGCAACGTCATGGGGGTGCTGATCATCGTCACCACGCTGCCGCTCGCGCTGGTCGGCGGTTTCTGGCTGCTGTACCTGCTCGGCTATAACCTCTCGGTGGCCGTGGCGGTGGGCTTCATCGCGCTCGGCGGCGTCGCGGCCGAGATCGGCGTGGTGATGCTTGCCTACCTCGATCAGGCGCTCAAACACCGGCAGGAGGCGTGCGCGGCGCGCGGCGAGCAGATCACGCGCGAGGACATTCACGAGTCGGTCATCGAAGGGGCGCTGATGCGCGTCCGTCCCATCATGATGACCAACGCCGCGATCATCGCGGGACTCCTGCCGATCCTTTTCAGCACCGGCACCGGCTCGGAGGCGATGCAGCGCATCGCCGCGCCCATGGTCGGCGGCATGCTGAGCGTCGCCATTCTGACGCTGGCCGTTATTCCCGCCGCTTATCTCCTGTGGCAAAGCTACCGCATTGGAAAGCCTGGAAAAAATATTTAAGCGCGCTTGCGTACGTAATAACGGAAGGTTTTGCCGTCTTCTTTTGTGCGCAGCAGTTCATGACCGGTGCGGCCGCACCACGCGGGGATGTCCATGCGCGAACCGATGTCGGTAGAAATCAGTTCCAGCACCTGGCCCGGCTGCATGGTCTTGATGGCGCGGTGCGCCTGCATGAGCGGTTCCGGGCAGCACGTGCCCGAGGTGTCCACTGTCCGGTGCGGCTTGTCCTGGCCCACGATTTTCCTCCCTTGCCAAAAACCCTAAACAAAAAGAAAAAATAGACAGGATTCACAGAATTAAAAACAAGATTAACAGGATTTCTGTTTTCTAAAATCCTTAATCCTGTAAATCCTGTTAAGGAAGGTCTGATTAAATGAGTTTTAAACGCAGAGACGCGGAGACGCAGAGGTTTTTGTGTTTGTTATCCTTGAAGTTTTTCTCTGCGCCTTGGCGCCTTTGCGTTGAGTAATCATATAAATCAGAATTTCCTTAATCCTGTCCATTTCATTTTATCAGCGACTCTAAATTATTCTTCAATATTAGCTTACCCTGCCATCAGGGCCGGATATAATCCCGCGCCATGGGCAGAAACCGTCTTCCACCGGCTAAAAGCTCGGCCTACATTACACCGCAAGGCGCGCAACGTCTGCGCGAGGAACTGGATCATCTGTGGCGTGTGAAACGTCCGCAGGTGACGCAGGCAGTGTCGGAAGCCGCCGCCCAGGGCGACCGCTCGGAGAACGCCGAATACATCTATGGCAAAAAACAATTGCGAGAAATAGACCGGCGCATACGTTTTTTGCAGAAACGGCTCGATTCGCTGGTGATCGTGGACCGGCCGCCGTCCGATACCTCGCGCGTCTATTTCGGTGCGTGGGTGCGGTTGCAAAGCGAAAGCGGCGACGTCGCTGAATATCGCATCGTGGGTCCGGATGAATCCGACCTCAACAAAGGCTTTATAAGCATCGACTCTCCGCTGGCCCGGGCCTTGCTCAAGAAAACCGCGGATGACGCAGTGACCGTGTCGCTGCCCCGTGGTCAAACGGTGTACACCATTCTGGAAATAAGCTACACGCCCTTTGATGAGAACCTACCTCACAATACTTTAAACGCGGATTAACGCAGATATACGAAGAATTCATGTGATAAATTCGCGTTTATCTCTTTTATCTGCGTTCATCTGCGTTTCAAGTGTGCGCCGGCCCTCAGTATGGCGCGACGGAACTTCCCAGCCCCCCTCGCGCCCTTCGGGACGAGGAACGCAGATGGTTTCAAATTGTTTGGTGTATCTGCGTTTGCGTCCTTAGGGAAGCCCTGATTAAGTCCGTTCGTGGTGAGCCTGTCGAACCACGAACGGACGAATCGCCTGACATTTACGGCATTTCCCGTTCACCCTTCGACAAGCTCAGGGCGAACGGGAGACTTGATCAGAGCTTCCTTAGCTCCGTAATCGGCGCATGGCATCCTCGGCTCCGTAAGCGGTACTTCCCTGTACCACTCCTCCTGCGCCACTTCTATCCGCGGTTTAGAGCATTTTGAGGTAGGTTCTAGCGCTTGCCCCAGTCCTTGAACGGATAGGCCACCTTGGCGGTCGCGGCCTCGACCGGCAAAACGATATGGCGCTCGCCGCCGAGCCATTGCACTGTGTAGCCCGGCTTGCCGATCTGCTTGCCGCTCGCGTCCACCTTGAAGCGGCCAAAGGCGTTAACGGTGTCGAGCGCGAACAGCGCCGCGCGCACCTTGTCCCGGTCCGTCGTGCCGGCCTTCTTGACCGCCGCTTCGAGTACGTAACCCGCCCCATAACCGCCACCCGCGTGGTAACCCGGTTCAAGACCGTACTTGGTCTTGTATTTCGCGGAAAATTCACTCGCGCCGGGAAGCTTGAGTGTGGGCTCCCACTGGGTGTTGCCCATGACAGCTTCGGCGTCGAGACCCAGGTCCTGGCCGAAGTCAGGCAGGCCGGGGCCCACGGCAAACGCGAATATCTTTGAATACAGGCGGTTCTCTTTTGCCTGACGCATGAAGGTGGTGGAGTCCGGCAGGTAGGAACCGCCGATCACCATGTCCGGTTTCTTGGCCTTGATCTTGATGATCATAGAGGAGAAATCGGTCGAGGCCTTGCCGTATTCCTCCTCGAACACGATCCGCATGCCGAGTTGCTTCGCCTTGGTCTTGACGCCGCTGGCGACGCCGCGTGGAAATTCAGTGTTTTCATAAATCAGCGCGATTTTCTTGAGACCCTTGGACTTGCCGAACTCGAGAATCTGGTCCATGTAGAGCTCGGCCGGCGTGTACAGGCCGAAGGTGTTCTTGAAGCCACGCTCCCAGATCTCGCTCGCCGAGGCGCCGGAGGACACCATGGGGAAGCTGTGCTTCTCGGCCACGATGCTGGCGGCCGAGGTGGCACTGGAAGAATACAGACCGATGAGCAAATCAACCTTGTCATCGGTGATGAGTTTTTCGTAAAGCTTCGTGCCGGTCTCCGGCTTGGACTCGTCATCATAATAAACCAGCTTCACAATCTGACCGAGCAACCCGCCGCGGGCGTTGACCTCCTCGACCCACATCTGAAAGCCCTGCAACTGTTCCTGCCCGGTGCGCGCGTGCTTGCCCGTCAGCGCCACCGACGTGCCCACCACGATGTCTTTGGCATGAGTGAGGGTGGGAGAAAAAACAACGCCGAGGAAAATGGCGAGCGAGGCGAACAACGAAAGCCGGCGATTCATGACGATCTCCTCCATAAGCTGCCGTGGACACAGCAGGAATCATGACCGCCCTACCTTACCACAGAGGGAAAACCGATAAATATCCGCCACCCCAGGCTCTCGCCGCGCATGGCACGGCCATGCTTTTTTGCCTGCCGCAAAAGCCTCCGCTAAAGTAGGCGTATCGATATGCGCGAAATCTCCCCTTGAAAGCAGAGGCAACCGGCTACGGCCGCAAGACGCTGCCGCGTACCGTCATCATCGTCGGCGTGGTCAGCCTGCTCAACGATTTCGCGAGCGAGATGGTGGTGCCGCTCATTCCGCTGCTGCTTGCCACGGTGCTGGCCGCCGGCCCGGTGGCGCTCGGGCTGATCGAGGGCGTGGCCGACACCGTCTCCAATTTGCTCAAGCTCTGGGCCGGGCGCCATTCCGATCTCTACGGTCGCCGGCGCAAACCCTATGTCGTGTTCGGCTATTTGCTATCGAATATCGTGCGTCCGCTGATTGGCATCTCTGGCAGCTGGCTCACTGTGCTCTCGATTCGCGTCACCGATCGCATCGGCAAGGGCGTGCGTACCGCGCCGCGCGACGCGCTGATTTCGGATGCGATCGACGACGGCATCGCGGGTCGCGCCTACGGATTCACGCGCGCGCTCGATCACGCGGGCGCGGTGCTGGGAGCGCTCGTGGCCGCAGCCATCGTGTACTGGGGCACAACGCGGCTCGATGTCGTGATCGCGCTGTCCGCCATTCCCGGCATGCTGGCGGTGTGTCTGTTCGCCTTCGGCATCAAGGAAGCGCCGCGCCCGGTGCCCCTGTCCGCCGAACGCGCTCCCCTGAGCTGGGCCCGGCTGAGTCCGATTTCACGACGTTATCTCGCGGTGCTGGCTTTCTTCACGCTTGGAAAAATTCCCGAAACCTTCCTGCTGTTGCGCGGCCACGAGATCGGCATGCCGGTGGTCGAACTGCTGCTGCTGTGGGCGGCGATGCATGTCGTCAAGGCCGCGATTGCCCAACAGGCGGGGAGCCACACCGACCGCGTCGGACGCCGGCCGCTGATCCTGACCGGCTGGATGGTCTACGCCGTGACGCTTTTGGCGCTCGCCTTCGTGGCCAAACCGCTGATGCTGTGGGCCTGGAGTCTTGCGCTCGGATTCTATTTTGGTTTGACCGAAGGCGCCGAGCGCGCGCTGGTGCGCGACCTCGCCACACCGGCCGAACGCGGCACCGCCTTCGGCTGGTTTCACATGCTCGTGGGCATGGCCGCGATTCCGGCGGGATTGTTGATCGGCGGGCTGTGGAGTTTCTACGGCGTCAAAACCGCGTTCCTCGTTTCGGCGCTGCTGGCCGCGCTCGCCACCGCCGGTTTCTGGCGCTTTGTGCGATAAAGAAATTGAAACCGCGGATGGACGCGGATTAACGCAGATGGGAAGACCCTCAAACAAAAAACTCCAGACAGGTTATTATCCGCGTTCATCTGCGTTTATCTGCGGTTCCATAAATACATATAACAATGTCATTAGCTCCATTACGTCTCAATAAAAACGAAGACCGCCGTCTGCGCGCGGGCCACGTGTGGGTCTTCAGCAACGAAGTGGACACGAAGCTTACGCCGCTCACGCCGTTCGAGCCGGGCCAGCCGGTGCTGATCGAGGACGCGGCGGGTCACGTGCTCGGCTCGGGCTACGTCAACCCGCATGCGCTCATCTGCGCGCGTCTGGTGTCGCGCGATCCGAAATACACGCTCGATCAGTCGCTCCTCACCCACCGGCTCAATATCGCCTTGTCCTTGCGCGAGCGCCTGTTCGATACTCCTTATTACCGGCTCGCCTTCGGTGACAGCGACGGCTTGCCGGGACTGGTGGTGGATCGCTACGGCGACATACTCGTGGCCCAGATCACCACCGCCGGCATGGAACGGCTCAAGAATGAAATTGTCGCGGCGCTCACCAAGGTCATCCACCCCGCCGCCATTCTGTTTCGCAACGATACTTCCACCCGTGAGCTGGAAGGTCTGACCAGCTACGTCGAAACCGCACTGGGGGAGATACCGGAATCCATTACGCTCGAGGAAAACGGCGTGAAATTCGCCGTGCCGCTGCTGACCGGCCAGAAAACCGGCTGGTTCTACGACCAGCGGCTCAACCGCGCGCGCTTCCGGCACTATATAAAAGGTCAACGCGTGCTGGATGTGTTCAGCTACCTCGGCGCCTGGGGCGTGCAGGCCGCCGTGGCCGGCGCCGAGTCAGTGACATGCGTGGACAGCTCACCCAAGGCGATCGAAGCCATACATCATAACGCCGAACTGAACGGCGTGGGTGCGAAGGTCGCGGTGGAACGCGAAGATGCCTTCGATATCCTGCGGCGGTTGCGCGCGGCGCGCGAGCGCTACGACGTCGTGGTGCTCGACCCGCCGGCTTTCATCAAACGCAAGAAGGACATCAAGGAAGGAACCCAGGCCTATCAACGATTGAACCAGATGGCGATGCAGGTGCTGTCCAAGGACGGCATCCTGATTTCCTGCTCCTGTTCGTATCACCTGCACCGCGATGACCTGCGCGACATCCTGCTCAAGGGGAGCCGGCACTTAGATCGGTTCCTCGAAATCATCGAGGAAGGTCATCAGGGGCCGGACCACCCCATGCACCCGGCGATTCCGGAGACCGGTTATCTCAAGGCTTTCTTCGCACGGCTGCTGCCAACATAATCGACTCATTAGAGCAGCTAGCACATCGACCGTTTTGTTGCGCACCGTCCCTGGCGCGCACCCTTGCAGGGCGCGCTAAAGCGCGACCAAATCCGCTCCCGGCGGATTTGTCTCGAGATCATCGAGGAAGGCCACCAGGGGCCGGATCACCCCATGCACCCGGCGATTCCGGAAACCGGTTACCTCAAGACATTCTTCGCACGCCTCCTGCCGAACTAAGTCGCCCTCCCGTGGCAGGGTGGTGACGCCTAACCCGCGAAACGGCGGCGAAAAAACAAGTTAAATCGGGGCGCGTTCTACGCACTATTTATTCATCCGTTTGTCGTGCATCAAAACCCCTGGAGAAAGGGCGGCCTAGAATCGCGCCATGAAAATACACCATCTGACGGCAGACGAGGCGCTGGTGAGCCTTCGCAGTCGCGCGGAAGGATTGTCCGCCGATGAGGCCCGCCGGCGGCTCGCGGAATTCGGCGCCAACCGCATCGAACGCGTGCGCACGGAACACCGCTGGCGGCGCCTGCTGCACAGCTTCACCCACTTCCTCGCCATCATCCTCTGGTTTGCCGCCGCGCTCGCTTTCTTCGCTGAATACCGGGACCCCGGCCAGGGCATGGGCATACTCGGGGCGGCGATTCTCGGCGTGATTCTGATCAACGGCCTTTTCTCTTTCTGGCAGGAACACCGCGCGGAACAGGCGCTCGCCGCGTTGCAAAAGCTGCTGCCGCATCAGGTCAGGGCGCTGCGCGACAACGCGCTCGTTACGCTTCCCGCCGCCGAACTGGTACCGGGCGATATCGTGTTGCTTGAAGCGGGCAACGACATTCCCGCCGATTGCCGCGTGCTCGAGGCCTTCGGCGTGCGCGTGGACAATGCCACCATCACCGGCGAATCGGTGCCGCTGCCGCGCGAGGCGCAACCGTCCACCACCGAGGAATTGCTGAACGCGCGCAACATCCTGCTGGCCGGCACCTCGCTCGTCGCGGGTGAAGCCCGCGCCGTGGTGTTCGCCACCGGCATGCATACCGAGTTCGGCAAGATCGCGCACCTCACGCAAACCACCGGCGCGGTGCTCTCGCCGCTGCAACGCGAGATTGCGCGGCTATCACGCGTGATTGCGCTCATCGCCGCCGCGCTTGGCGCGCTGTTCTTTCTCATCGGCCAGGGTCTCGGGCTTTCCTTCTGGGCGAGCCTGTTGTTTGCCGTCGGCATCATTGTCGCCAACGTCCCCGAAGGTCTGCTGCCGACGGTGACACTGGCGCTCGCCATGGCGAGCCAGCGCATGGCACGGCGCAACGTACTCATCCGTCATCTGCCTTCGGTCGAAACGCTCGGCTGCGCCACGGTGATCTGCACCGACAAGACCGGCACGCTTACCCTGAACCGCATGGAGGTGAAGCAGCTTTACGCCGGCGGGCGTTTCCGGGAGGCCGACGCCAAAGAATTTGCCGCTATCCCGTCGCCGTTTTTCGAGGTGGCGCGCCATTGCCACAGCCTCAAAAAGACCGGCGCAAATAAAGCGGAATTCTTGGGTGATCCAATGGAAGTGGCGCTCGTGCGCCTGGCGCAGCGCGCGCAACCGGACACCGCGCCGTTCTCCAAGCGTGACGAGATTCCTTTCGATTCCGAGCGCCGGCGATTCTCGACACTGCACGAAACCCGCGACGGCCTGGTGCTCTACACCAAGGGCGCGCTTGAATCGGTACTGCCTTTGTGCCGGCAGGCACAACCGGGCACAAACCCCGAGCCGCTGACACCCGAGCTTGTTCAAACATTTCTCAAGGCTGAAGAAACCATGGCCGTACAGGGTCTGCGGGTGCTGGCGCTGGCCTATCGCCCGCACGCTGCCGCCGTGACGCATGAAGAACTTGAACGCGACCTGATCCTCGTCGGACTCGTGGGCTTTCGCGATCCGCCGCGCCCCGAGGTGCCGCAGGCGGTGCGCACCTGCCGCGAGGCCGGCATCCGCGTAATCATGGTCACGGGCGATCATCCGCACACGGCGCTGGCGATCGCGCGCGAAATCGGCCTCGTGCGCACGCGCGAAGCGGCGGTAATCAGCGGCGAGCGGCTGCGACGGCTGACAAACGCCGAGCTGCAACTCGCGCTCGATGCGCCGGAGGTGTTGTTTGCGCGCGTGAGCGCCGATCAGAAGCTTCGTATCGTGCAGGTATTCAAGCGCAAGGGCGAAACGGTGGCGGCGACCGGCGACGGCGTCAACGACGCGCCCGCGCTCAAGCAGGCGGATATCGGTATCGCCATGGGCGTGAGCGGCACGGACGTCGCGCGCGAGGCGGCGCATATGGTGCTCATGGACGACAACTTCGCCTCCATCGTCGCCGCCATCGAGGAAGGCCGCGCGGTGTACGACAATATCCGCAAGTTTCTCACTTATATTCTTACCTCCAACGTCCCCGAGATCGTGCCGTATCTCGCGTTCGTGCTGTTCAAGATCCCTTTGCCGCTCACCATCATCCAGATTCTTGCCGTAGACCTGGGCACCGACATGCTGCCGGCACTCGCGCTCGGCGCGGAGCCGCCGGAGGCGGAAGTCATGCAACGGCCGCCGCGCTCGCGCCATGAGCGACTGCTTTCCCGGTCGCTGCTGCTGCGCGCCTATGGCTGGCTTGGGATTATGGAGGCGATCGCGGCGATGGCGGCATTTTTCTTCGTGCTGCGCGCGGCGGGCTGGAGCTATGGCGAGACGCTCGCCTCCGACAGCTCCCTGTATCTTCAAGCCACCACCGCCTGCCTTTCCGCCATCATCGTGATGCAGGTCGTAAACCTGTTTCTCTGCCGCAGCGAGCGTGGGCCGGTGTTTACACGAGGAGCTTTCCTCAACCGCCTGATCCTGCTCGGGCTGGCCGCGGAAGTCACGCTCATTCTTGTCATCGACTACACGCCGTGGGGTAACCGCCTGTTTGGCACCGCGCCGATATCTCCAGACGTTTGGCTCTATGTCCTGCCATTCGCACTCGCGATGCTGCTGTTCGAAGAAATGCGTAAAGCACTGGTGCGGCGCTTATAAGAATCGAAGCTTGAATCCGGAAAGGGAAGGGCCAGGACGTCTCCTTGCCTCCAATCCACCGCGATCCCCCCGCGCGGCGCTCCTCTCACGCGCCACCGCCGGCAAGTCTTCCGAGAGATCGACACCCGTGACCGGTGCCCCGCGCTCGGCTGCTTCGAGGGAGCAGGTGCCGTCTCCGCAGCCCGCATCCGGAACGCGCTTCCCCTTCAGGGGAGCCAGGAGATCCAGCACGGCGGCCGCCTCGAGCCGCTCCGTGACGGCGCCGAGGGTACGCTTCCGCCAGGCTCGCTACCGTTGCGCGAGATCGTTATTCTCGGCTCTGTTGAATTTTAAGTGGGTGAAAAAGGCTCGGCAGGAAAAAAAGGAATCCCCCCTCCCTTGACGGGAGGGGGCGTGGGGGAGGGTGAGCATCGTCGTGAAGTAACAATGGATCCGGGTTTTGCCGCGTGTCGGTCCGCCACCCCCACCCCGACCCTTGTATGTCCAAGAACATGGTACATAGTAACGGTTCGGGCGATTACCCACTCGTTTTTCAACAGAGGCTTATTCTCCATCGGCTGCCCCGGGTCGGGAACTCGCGTGCATTGGCTTCTGACCAGAAACTCTCGGGCTGACCGGGGATTCTTTCATAGGCTCCCAAGCCTATCCGTCGCGAGGTTATGCGAGAGCAGCCGCTCCCAGAGGGAGCCGATTTCCGCGAGGTGGTGGCGCGTGATCTCTTTCGCGCGAGGCGCCAACTCCGCGACCCGCCCCGGCGTCTCCGCGCGCAGCCGCACGTGCACGACCTGTGGCTCCTCGATCGGCGCGCCTATCCGGCTGACGAGCAGGACGTGGGCCTCCCTGGCACCTTCGATTCCCGATACGAGCGCCTCGGCGATGCGCGTCGCCGCCACGTTGTAGAGCTTGCCTACGTGCGTGATCGGGTTCTTGCCCGCGAACGATTCGATCGTCATGGGTCGTGCGGGTGTGATCAATCCGTTCGCGCGGTTGCCGCGGCCCGTCTGGCCATCGTCGCCGGCCTCCGCGGACGTCCCGGTGACGGTCAGGTACACGCTTCCTGCGGCAGGATCGTCGGCGGTGTTGACCTCGACGGCCGGTTCAACGCTGAGGATGGCGGTCGCCGCGGCGCGCACGTTCTCAGCGGCCCGGGCCCGCGCCGCGAGGTACGCATCCAGGTCTCGGAGGTGCCCGCCGACGAAGGCGCACGCCACCGTCAGGGCGGAGCGAGCCCCGACGCGCACGCCCATCACCTTCACGTCCTCGCCGCGCTCGGGTGCCGCGCTCTCCCGCAGGCTCCTCTCCGCCGCGAGCACCGCGCCTTCCAGCGGCGTCAGGGGTGCGAAGCCCACGCCTATCGAGGTGTCGTTCGCCAGTCGCGGCGCACCGCCTCGGCGCTGCCGCTCGAACAGTTCCACGAGGTCACCCGATCCCGGCCGGACCAGGCAGTGCACCCGCACATGACGCTCGGCGTCGAGTGCGTGCAGGTTGGCGGAGAGCCACGACCGGCAGGCGCCGACAGCGAGATCGTCGACGGGGATCTTCACCCCGCCGTACTCCCGCGTTGCGCGGCCGGCGAGGTACAGCTCGATCGGTTCGTCCACCTCGCCGCCCGCGAAGGCTGGGCGCGCCGCCCCGCCCCGGAGCAGCACCTTGTCGACGTTGTGGTGCAGCACGAATCCAAACCGCTCCCGATAGAAGCGCGAGAGCGCCAGGCTCACCTCTTCCGCGAGCGCGTCGCACAGCGTGTCCGGGTGACCGAGCCCCTTGCGCTCCACAATCTCGACGGGCTGCGCCGCAGGCGCTATACCGTCGAGTTCGCTGACCACCACGTTCACGTTTCCTCCGTTCGGACTGAGCATCCGGCCGTCCAACGATGCAGTTCACCGGCCGGTACGAGCGGCGCGTAAGCGACGCTGGTACGGGTCCGGTGCAACTGATGGTTCGGCGTCATCGGGACGAAGAGCTAGCTCGCCCGA
>Ga0209542_10001921_pt1 | contig 47922 bp, 34 predicted proteins | sample RifCSPhighO2_01_FD_184028 | JGI IMG/M metagenome (GOLD analysis project Ga0209542, IMG submission 184028) | Soil microbial communities from Rifle, Colorado - Rifle CSP2_plank highO2_0.1 (SPAdes) (version 2) | ecosystem: Environmental > Terrestrial > Deep subsurface > Rock core/Sediment ...
TATTTTAAAATCGGAGCCCGTTATTTTCTGATATATTGGTCCGTTTGGTGTTTCAGCCTCATTAAAATCAATGTTTCTTTCAAGATAAGTTCTTTCTAATATTCCGAAATAAACTATTCGCACCCGATCAAAAACTCCGTTTGTTGTTACAATTTCTATTCCACTATATCCCTCTTCGTAGGGAGTTATCTCGGTTATTACTCCAGATATTTCAAAATTTCTTTGTTGTTCCATTTTTTTGCATTTTAATTGATTCTAATATTTTTGATGTTGAGGTGCTGTTTTCCAGCGGGACAATTATTATTTCTCCGCCCTGTTCTTCTATTATTTTTCCTTCTTCATGTTTTCTTAATTGTTCTACTGAGTAGTCTCCACCTTTTACATATACATGTGGTTTGAGCTCTCCGATATATCTTGTTGGAGTAGTTTCTGGGAAGATTGTTACATAATCTATAAACTCTAACGAGGAGAGTATCTCTGCTCTTTCTGTTTCAGTTTGAATTGGCCGATCTTCTCCTTTGAGTTTTTTTACTGATGCATCTGAATTCAATCCAACAATAAGTGTATCTCCTAATTTTTTAGCTTCTTTCAAATAACGTGTGTGTCCGACGTGAAGTAAATCAAAACAGCCATTTGTCCAGACGATTTTCTTGTTTTTTTTCTTCAGGTCATCAACAATCTTCTTTAGTTCTTCTAAACTGCATATCTTGCTTTCTTTCTCAAAAATCTTTGCCATTAATTCTGAAAATCCAACAGAATACGTTCCCTCTTTTTCAACTGTTATGCCTGCTGCATGATTAGATATTATCGCTGCCTCGTTTATTGACGCGCCGCTCGCTAATGAAAGTGCGAGAGTAGCGATAACAGTATCTCCTGCTCCGGTAATATTAAAAACTTCTCTTGCGTAAGTTGGGATATGAACCAAGTTGTTAGAAAATAAGCTCATTCCTTTTTTCCCTCTTGTAACTAAAATATGCGATTGTAGCTCCTCTTTGAGTTTACGGCAAGCTTCTTCAAAATCCTCTACATTTGTCATGTCAAATACTTCTTTTTCGTTTGGTTTAATCAAGAAAGCACCCTTGTAAATTTCTTTGTTGGCTGGTTTTGGATCAATAATCATTCTATGTTTAAATTCTGTTAAGAAGGCAATAAGATCTTTGTTTATCACGCCCTTTGCGTAGTCTGATATTATTATAATATCTGCTTCTGCTGATTTTCTAGCAAGAATAACCTTTGTTTTATCTGAAAATATTTTTTGACTTATTTCTTCTTGGTCTGCTCTGGCGATTTGCTGTTCATTTCCTATTATTCTGATTTTTTGAATTGTTTTTCTTTCTCTTTCCATATAACTTTCTATATTCTTTTCCTCAAGCAAATTAATTATATGATTGCCAGCTTGATCGTTTCCTATGAAAGAAAAAATAGTTGCCTTGCCGCCTAATGAAATTATGTTTGATGCGACATTTCCAGCTCCGCCCAAAGTGTTGAACTCTTGTTCTATTTTTACAACTGGCACCGGAGCTTCCACGCTCATTTTTCTTACCTCTCCCTTGAGATAGGTATCGAGCATTATGTCTCCTATAACTAAGATTTTCTTTTCCTTGAATTTATTTAAGATAACATTCATGCGTTCCATTCTAACATTTTTGCAAGAACTCTTGTTTTTAATAGTTTTGTGTTATAAAGAGATTCCCTATAATTAAGTTAGATTTTAGTTCGGGAATCTCTAATACATCTTTCCCAAAAAATCTAACGCAATCAGGGGAAAGATGTATAAAGTTAAACTTTTGCAGGGTATCTTTCTTCTTTTATTGGAATTGGTGTTGGTTGTAAGGGGATGTTTCCCGAGTAGGTTTCATCCTCGCCAGTTCGATATAGAAAATTATCGTAAAGATGGTGACGCGTTGCCGTTGAAAGTTCGTAGGAATCCAATTTCCCTCCATTCCTGAATAGGGCATATTTTGCCGCTCTCTGAACAGCTAATTCGCCTTTGGGTAAAACTGCAAAATAGAGAATTAATGGCTTTAGGTCTTCGCGAATTCTTTCTGCATTTGCTCCTTGGAAAGTTCCGTTAAGTGACTCAAGTGCTTGTTGAATATGTGGCACTCTTTCCAAGATCTCTCCTGCTTTTCTATCGCCTTGATTTGCAATGGCCATCAAATGACGCTTTGTTTCCCTGACGAGTCTCCCGAGAGTGTATTGCTCTGGGCTAAGAATATAACTCCGAGCGAGTTCTCCTGCCTTTGGTATGAAACCAAAATATGTTCCATGGTTTCTGAATTCCGCATTTCTATCTCGGTATAAATCTAATTCAGCAGGAGGAAGCCATGCTGACTCATCATTTCTTAGTTGTTCGCAGAGAGAACTATATTTCCTCGCGAGTTCATCGGGAATTGGATGATGAAGTCGCGTAAGTCTGACTATCTCTTTTTTTAGGGTGCCTATTTCAGGACCTACCCATTCTCTCAAGGCATGCGAGCCAGAACGTTTGAAAAAAGAATCGTCAATGTCGTTTTTGTCAAATCTCCAAAATCCATGTGGCCGACCAGTTCTTTCTGTTATGTTTGCTCTCGGGTAATAAACCAGAGTTGAATACCACGACATATGTTCTCTACCAGTGTGTTCAGCTATTGCTCTGTTAAGATCTAATAATCTAAAATCAAGTTCTTCATTCATCGGAGTTTCTTTTGAAGTTGTTCCGGACGGCAAAAAAGTTATTTGTTCTGTTCTTATTCTTATTCCTCTATCTGTAATTTTTTTCGCGCCCTCAAACATATCTTCTTGAGGATGATGCCGTGAAAGCGTTTCATCACGGATTGTTGAGTCTTCAGATTCAATCGCCATCGTTAGAGTATGGACACCTGCTTTTTGCATTATGTCCAATCTTTTGTCGCCCTCTTTTTTAACGGTCAAATATTCCCACCTTGTTTGCGCGTTTAAACCCAAATCAAACTGCACAATTCGTTCTGCAAATTGTTCTGATTGTCCTCCCGCTTTAGCATCAAGAAAAGAAATATCATCTTGAATGTATAACTCGTCAGTTGCTCCTTCATCTACTTCTCTTAATGCCTCGACTTCTCTGATAATATCATCTACTGACCTTATGTTAAGAGGAAATAATCTTTCTCCCATGCCGTGTCTTTCTTGGCAAGAAATCACTGGCAGAGATACCCCCAATGGTTTAGCTAATTTATCTCGCGGTACGAGTATAACTGATCTGTCGGTGCTGTTATAACAGTAATCGCAACGTTCTGGACATCCCGTCATAAGAATAATGCTTTTTATCTTACTTCTTCTATGGGCTGGCGAATATTTGTATAAAGTTTCTCTATCAGGTAAAGGAAATCGTTCTGTCTTTTCTAATTCGAGAATTCCGGGTCCGACTTCATTCCTTAAAATTTTTCTTAAGGATCTAAAACCTTCACTCATCACTATATTTTCGGCACAGTCTAACATTTCGTCTGGGAAATATGTCGCGTGTGGTCCGCCGATTGCTCTTCTAATGTCAGGGTGATCTCTTCCTACTTGCTTAAACGCTTCGCTTAATTGTTTTTGATTTCCGGTATATGTACTTCCAAGGACAATACGCGGTTTGTAATCTTTTATCGTATGGAAAAATTCTGTAAAATCGTGATTCCTTACTAATACGATCGCTCTTTCCCAACCTTCATCTCTGGCAAGACCCATAAGATGCATCATGCCGAGATGCTCGATGCTTGAGTGAGCTACTACAAAGAGTGCCCTTTTTTCATCACGAGTAAAAACATTAGGAATATCTGACTCGATTCCAGAAGTAACTCCAGAAAGTTTTAGTTTAATGTCAAGTGGTTCCTCTTGTTGCCCTTCGCCTCTCATGCATTACTTTCATCTAAGAGATATAAAAAATGTAGTTATCATTTAAAAGTGATTGTTAATCCATTGGTTTCGCAGATTGTATCTCTGAATCATCTCGCCATGCAGGGTCGAAGGCTTTTTTTACCTTTACTTCTTTAAAAGATTTGTAATAAATATACAGGCGCGCAAAATAAAGTTGGACTATCCAATAAATCTCTTTTGGATTTCTTGGATGTGTTATCGTGAAAATCAAACCTTTTTTTATTTCATTATAAAGAGATTTGGTTCTTGGCATATCTGGAACTAATTTGTTTAGGTTTTCATGAGCTTTGATTGTCCTCACTCTTTGTTTTACCCAATCAGACCAATTGTTTGGATACTGAACATAAACTTCTGCTTTTGGAAGATAAGCAATTCTGTAACCTTGCTTCCAGATTAAATAAGGGATGATGCAGTCTTCTGGAACGTCTGGATAGGTTTCTTTTACTAGTCTGTTTCTTATTGCGAATAAATAACCAGAGCATTGCATGAATTCCTTTTTCTTGTCCAATTTTTTCCTTACTTTGTCTATTCCATCATAAACGACTTTTGACCAATAACCATATTTTGTGCTTCTTGCGTTTGTTGATACAGGACGACCAGTTATACCTCCGACCTTTTTATCTTTGAAAGCTCTTATTATCTCGCTTAGTGTATTGTCTGATACGTATACATCTCCATCTGTGAAAACTAAGATATCGTTCTTACTGTGCGATTGAAACATCTCGAAAATCATATTTAGAGCATAGGGCTTTCCTTCTCCCGGATCCAAGATGAATTTGAATCTTTCATTTTTGATATTTTCTTTAAGAAAAGTTTCAGTTTCCGGAAAAGGATCAACGACATAAACTCTAACGTCTTCCTTAACTTTTTGTTTTAGAAAAGAGTTTACTGCTATAAGCGTGGCTTTTGGCTCTTTGTAGGAAGTTATTATTATGTGAATCATTTTTTCTCTCCATCTTATTATTCTGATTCGAAAGGATAATCTTCTGGACGGACTATAACAATCTTTTCTGCCCCCGATGCTTCAATCCTTACTTTTCTCTTGCCTTGTTTGCCTATGTCTGATATCTCTAATTCTTCCACTATAAAATCTTTTCCGGCAATTTTTATCTTGTCACCTTTCTTTATATCTTTTGCTTGTTTTTTCATATCAAGAATTGATAGATTAAACTTATAAAGTTTATTGAAAGTGGAGAATTATGAAACAAGCGATAATTTTATGTTCTGGCGGATTAGACAGCGTTGTTACAGCTTATTATGCGAAGAAGAAACTTGATTATGAAAAGATTATTATTTTATTTTTCGATTACGGGCAGAGGAATGTAAAAGCTGAAAGAAAACGTTCTAAACGGTGTGCTGAAGATTTAAAAGTTTATTTTCATGAAATAAAATTGAAAGAACTTGGAGCTTTGTCTACTTCTCTTCTTAATAGCGATGATGAAGCTAAAAAAATTAGCAGAAAATATTTGAAAGACTCGAAAAAAGAAAGCGAAAAGTGGTATGTTCCATGCAGAAATTTGGTTTTTCTTTCTTATGCTCTCGCTTTAGCTGAATCAGATTTTGTTAAGAATAAAATTCGAAGCGATATTTTTGTTGGTTTTAAGAACGAAGGAAAAGAAGGATATCCTGACACATCCGAAAAATTTGTCAATTTGATAAACTCGATAAGCTCACAATCTACTGCTGGAAAATTTAAAGTAAAAGCTCCTTTGATAAAAAAGGATAAAGAGGATATTGTTTCTTTAGGTTTGAAATTCGATGTTGATTTTACTCAAACTTTTAGCTGTTATGCTTCGAACAAGAAACACTGCGGAGTTTGCCTGGCTTGCAGATTACGGCAGGAAGGATTTTATTGGGCGAATGTTAAAGATCCGACGGAATATGTTAAGAACTAATTAACTTCTCGATTTTTATGATTATTTTATCCCATGAGAATTGCTCTACGGATTTTCTTGCGTTTTTTTGCATGCTCTTATTTTTTACTGAAAGAGCCAGGTCTATTTTCTCTGCTAAATCTTTAGGGTTATCGAATTCGAAAAGATGCCCATTTTTTCCATCTATAATTAAATCCCTGATTGCAATGCTATCGCTTCCGATTACTATCTTCTCTCGAGCCATGGCTTCAATCAAAGATTGAGGCATTCCTTCTACACGGGAAGGCAGAACATAAATTTTAGCAGAATCTATTTTTTTTATTTTTTCTTTTATATCGAATACAGGAGGTGAAAAGTTAATACGCTTGTTTAGCTTAAGTTCTGCTACTAATTTTTTAAGCATATTAAAATAATTCTTTTCTTCCGGACCGACTATTTCAAATTTGATTTTTTTGTCATTTATTAATGGAATAGCTTCAATTAAAGTTTCTAATTTTTTCTTCGGTGCAATTCTACCTAGAAATAATATTTTATGTTCTTCTTTTAATTTTTTCTGCCTGAAAAATTCCTCCGGAATACCGTTTGGAATGTAGACTATTTTGTTTTTATGGGCTCCGCATTTCATTAGACAGGGGATTTCCCACCCTGATATCGTGAGAATTTTATCGAATTTATTTAAAGTTTTCTGGCCGATAAATTTGTCATAAAACCCGACTATGCGTTTTGCAATAAAAGACCTTGTGATATCTCCCTCTACAAACGGTGCATGCGTGACGAGAAAGACTTTGCATTTTTTTCCAGACTTTCTCAATTTTTTTGCGACATGAAGTGCCAAATGCGTGTTGTACTGACGATAATTATGAGTGAAGATAATATCTGGAGAAAAGTCTAAAGCTTCTTTTTTACAGTTCCAATAAAAAAATGCCTCTCCGCCGAGATGTTTTGCCGGAAATCTGGTTATTTCAACTTTACCGACTCTTTCATTTTTTGGGGCGATTTCATCTGAACCTTTAACAAAATTGGATGAAAAAACCTTGACTTCATGACCTAATTTGCTTAACCGAATTGATTCTTCTCTTGCTCTTGTCCAGACCCCGCAACCTCCTGCAGAAAAGTGGCATAATTCTAAAATTTTCATATAAGTTTATAGCGAAGAAGTTTTAAAACTTTTTCGTTTAGTGAACTGCCGAAGTTAAATGCTCGTCGAGGGTTTCTTTTTCATGAAGTCTGCGAACTAAACTGAACTGTTCTTCTAACCAGCCTAACTGGGCCATTCTTTTTGCATTCCAAACTGCCTGATTTCTTTCTTCGATAGCAGTTTGTTCTTGAGGATGAACGTAATCAACCGGAGAAGAAGAGACGACTTCATATTCTAAATCAACTGCGCCAAAAAAAGGATCATCTGCTCCTATCAATTTAGACACACTTTTTCCGTTTGATAAAACTCCAAGACAAATTGGCATTTGTATCATGTGGTCTCTTCTCACTAAGTCTTTGGTGGCTTTTTCAACTTCAAATTCTTTTTGCTCGTCGGACAAGGTCCCGTAAACTTTTTCCGTTTCTTCAATTCTCATTTGAGCCAATTCTTGTGCAACTTTATCAACGTTTTCAAAAGCTGTAAATAAAGGATTTGCTCGTAAATTCCAGATTTTTGGACCAAAAAACGTATCTAAAGGTTTTCCTGAAGAGTCTATGTAGCCGTGGTCTGTATGCCTTTGATTTCCAAAAGTTTCGCTATGCTGTTGCGCTGTCGGATAGCTGTCTAAAGATTTTCTTGTAGGAACTAATATGTCTGCTTCTGTGCTTTGAAATTCTTCCAACAATCTTGGCAATAATCTGACGTAATCAACTTTTTCCGGTTCTGACCAAGCGACAATATTCTTTCTAATAAAGTCATCTACGTTCATCTTTCTTCCAAATTTTTCGTCGAAATAATTGGAAGCATGTTTTAACGCTTCTCTTCGTGAAGGACCTAATCCGTGTTGTGTTTCTTCAAATGCACTTACACCTAATTTTCTAAGTTCTTCTAAAAAATCTCCATCATCTGTGCCGCCATCAACAACAAAAACTTGATATTCTCCTTCCACGCATTGTCTGAAAAAATTTTCTGCTAAACCCTTTCTTAATCTGCCTTCTTCTGAGTCGTTATAGAAAGTTGTTGAAACAATTGCTACATTATCTCTATTTACCATTAGTTTAAACTTCGACAAGGGGTTATAAAGATTTGTGTTTTTTTAAATATCTTTTGAGATATTCTTTTTGTCTCCAGACATTGGTGTCTCGATAATTTCTATGTTGTTTTTCAATATATCAAATTATATAAATGAAACAAACACTTTCTGTATCGAGGATCATACTCAATTAAAAAATGAAAGCGATAATTTTGGCTGGTGGAAAAGGAGAAAGAGCTAATGATTACGGAGAAGAGAAACCAAAATGTTTATTCGAGTTTAATGGAAAAACTACTCTGCAGCATCAACTTGAGGCGTTGAAAGAGAACGGAATAAAAGATGTTGTGATTGTAACAGGGTATAAAAAAGAAAAAGTTATGGAGCATGTTAGGGGAAACCCTGCTTTTCAAAATATGAACATTGAGTTCGTTGATAATCTGGACTATGCGATAACAAAACCATCATACGGATGGTGGCTCGCAAGAGAAAATGTTAAAGACGAGGATTCCGTGATTCATTTTAATTCTGATCTGATATTTTTTCCAGAACTTGTTAGAAGATTAATTAGCGACTCAAGAGAAAATCTTGTTGTAGTAGATAGGGGTGTCGAGTTGAATGACAGTATGGAACAAGTTATCCTCGATAAAGAAGGCAGAATATTACACATGGATAAAGCAAATATTCACGGGGCAAACGGTAAAGGCACAGGCGTGGCGAAATTTTCCAGAAAGGCGGTAGAATTCCTTCTTAATAAACTACAAGATTATATTGTTTACAAAAATGACAGAAACCAGAATTTTTATGGGATGGTAAGATTAGCGGTTAAGGAATTAGACTTTTATGGACTGGACTTGGAAAAATCTTTTTTTAAAGAATATAATACTGCAGAAGATTTTGATAGAGCAAAATCGGCTTACGAAAGTTTAAACGAGGGCAAAATTAGAAAAGCCCTGATTCTTGCCGGGGGGAAAGCGGACAGATTGAAACATTTTACAGAAAATAAACCAGTATGGCTTTTGGAAGTTAATAACAAACCAATTATCGAATATCAGCTGGAGGCATTGAAAAAAAATGGGATAACGGATCTGATAGTTATCGTTGGATATAAAGGTTTTATGATTCGAGAGTATATCGAAAAAAATGAAAATTTTAAAAATTTTGAGGTAACTTACGTTGAGAATGATGAATACAGCTCTACAGGGACTTCATATGGGTGGTGGCTTGCCAGGAATTTTATAAAAGACGAGGAGCAAGTGCTACATCTGCATTCGGATTTGGTGTTTGATGAAAAACTGCTGACAGAGTTGATTGAAAACAAGAACGAGAATGTTTTATGCGTTGATTCGAAAATAAATCTGGATGACAGCATGGAACAGGTTATCTTGGACGTCGGAACTAACCAGATACTTTACATGGATAAGAGAAACATTCCAGGGGCTCATGGAAAAGCTGTTGGCGTAGCAAAGTTTTCTAAGGAGGTTGTTAGGGCAATGATTGATAAGATTGAATCTCATCATAAATTGGGAGACAAACAGCAAGCTTTTTATGGGATTATAAGGAAAATTTTGCATGAAAAGCTATTTCATTATATTGATATTGAAGAAAGAATTTTTCGAGAGGTAAATACTGATGAGGATTATCAGAAAACATTTTTTAAGAAAAGAGCTGTTGAAATAGGGCTTCCTGAAAAGAATTCAGTTATAATGCTTTATGGATTGCCGGCGACTGGAAAAACCTTCGCGTCCAGAAAAATCAGAGATTATTTTGAGAGGGACATGAATGTTGAAGTAATTTCAACTTTTAAAATAAGGGAGGAAAAAAATTTATTTGACCTTGAATCAGAGGAGCAAAGAGAAAAAGTTTACGACGAGATATGCAAAGTTCTGGATGAAAAGTTAAGCAGGAAGATTTGCAAATGCATTATTTTAGATGGAAATTTCAATAAGAAGGAGAGGAGGAAAAAAATTTATAACATTGTTAAAAAACATAACTGTGATTTTTACATCGTAGAATGCTTGGTGGACGATAAGAATGAAATAAGAAGAAGATTAGAAAAGAGAAATCCTAAAATTGGAGTCGAGCAAAAGGCAAACACGATTAGTTTACATTCGATGATTAAGAACACCGGGCAGGATCTATCAGTGGATGAGTTTTCCAATCCTGTCCCTATAATAATTTCTTATGACTCGCATTTGGATGAAGCGAAGCTTAGCCCGAAACAGTACGTTGTAAAAGGTATTATTGATGCGTTGAAGAATAAACGCGAGGTTGCTGCAGAGATAATTTTTGTCAGGCACGGAGAAACTGAAAATAATAAAGAAGGAATATTACAGGGACATTTAGATGTTTCCTTAAATGAAAACGGATTAAAGGATGCGGAAGAACTTGCTGAGAACCTCAAAGAAATAAAATTTGAGAATATTTTTTCAAGTGACTTGAAAAGAGCGGTGGAATGTGCTGAGAAAATAGGGAAAAATTTTCCGGAAGTGAAAATAAAAAAAGAGCCGTTGTTAAGAGAAAGAAATTTTGGGGAGCACCAGGGAAGAAGTTTGATTGAACTGGGATATTCTAACATAGATTATGATGAGATGGTAAGGCATCTTTACGAGTGTAATTGTCCATTTGGAGAAACAAATAAACAGCTGATAGAAAGGATAAAAAAATTTCTGAAAAAAGTAAAGACCGAAGGCGGGAAGAGAACCCTTGCAGTGACTCATGGCGGAGTTATCATGCTTTTGTTGAATCACTTGTTAGGAGAAGAAATAAAATTTGAGAATAGCAGGCAGCATAAAAATGGTTATGTTTCTTACGTGAAGTTAGATGACGAGATGAATATCGTTGATTCTTTGATTAATGTTCATGTTAGTGAAGTTTCTGATTATCTGAATAGACATTGATCAACTCCCTCAGACTTCTTATTCTTTTCCCTTCGTAACTTTGATTCCTACCGAAAGGGTCAAAGAGGATTGCCTTCATGCCCATTTCCAACGCCGGTAAAACATCTTTATCGAGCTGGTCGCCAACCATTGTCACATCTTCTGGTTTTGACTCCAGTAATTTCAAAGCTGTTTGGTAAATTCTTACATCCGGTTTCATGAGCATGACTTTGTGCGATAAGATAACAGCATTAACATGGTCATCAATTCTAAACTTTCTTACTAAATCTTCGAGAAAAGTGTTATTGTTTGAGACGATTCCGATTTTTGCTCCTCTGTTCCTCAAGGCTTGCAGAACTTCTAAAGCACCATCATGAAGTTGCGAGCCGCCTTTCAAAGTTTCTAATTGCTTGAAAAAACTTTGCGTTTCTTCGGGAGAGAAATTTTTCCCTAAATGATTTAACAAATGATCTAAAGCAATTTCTTGTGAAATGAAACTTTTTGAAGAAATAAAGTTCCTTACTTTTGTTTCGTATCCGTCTCTGTTTAAGCCAAAACTCTCGCTCATTATTTTCCGGTACTCTTCAGGATTATCAGTAATAAGAGTTCCAAACAAATCGAAAAAGTAGTTCACTTTAAGTTTACAATCGCTCCTCCTTTTTGTGCTGATTCGTAAAACCCGAAGATTACACTCATACAAGGCAATGAATCTCCTCCTCTAATCATCGGAGCTCTATCGTTACAAACAGCGTCTACAAAATCGTCAATTATTATTTCATGGCAAGGACCGTAGTACGCGGGACGGTATTCTGTAGGAACAGCGTTTATGTCTGTATCGCAGGGTTTTCTTACTCCAGGAACTTCCCAGACAGGAGTTAAATCGTCTGACAGTAAAATTCTGCCTTTGCTTCCAATGATTTCTATTGTCGAGTTAGTTTTTTTGTTTTCAGGACCAAGAAAAGAATTATCAGCATCTATTTCGGCAACAATGTCCTTTTCGAAGTAGACTTTTCCTATGGCTCTGTCATCGATTTCTAAATAGTCTCTTGTGATTTCTATTTTTCCCTCGACAGCGAGAGGGTTGCCGAAGATGTAAACCAGCTGGTCTATTCTATGCAGGGACTGGCTCATTAAAACTCCTCCGCCAGTTTTTTTTGTTGCTCTCCATCCCGAATAAAACTCTTTTGATTTGTAACAATTAAAATTAAACCTAACAGAACTGATTTCTCCCAAGCTTTCTTGTTCGATTATTTCTCTTGCCGCAATTGTATTTGGATAGCATCTTCTCTGAAGCATTGTCGAGAATTTAATTCCTTCTTTCTGGCAAACTTGAATCATTTCTTCTAAATTTAGGGGATTTGTAGCGAGAGGTTTTTCACAAAGGAGATCCATTCTTTTTCTTGCAAAAAAAATTGTTTGTGATGGATGCTCGTAATGAGGAGTTAATATCACGACTGCATTTGGATTGTCTTGCGAAACGTCTTCGTGCTTTTGGTAAACTTTTTTAACATTGAATTCTGCTGCTTGTTGGACTGCTTTTCCTAAATCAGTGTCCGTAACAGACACGACTTCTGCTCTTGGATTTCTCGACAAAACGTAAAGGTAAGTTGGTGAGACATTGCCGCAGCCGATAACAGCGAGCTTTGCTTTTTCCATCATTCCCTTTGAAGGAGGAGGATTATAAAGTTTTATGGGTTGTATAACAAGAGATTTTTAATTGTTAAAATTTAAAAACTAATCAGTCTAAGGATAGTCATGGCTTTGGAAAAAGAAAAAAATCTCAAATCTGGCTCTGAACCAATAATGGAATTAAAACTGAAATGCCAAAAGAAAAAACCTCCGATTTTTTGGCGTGATAAATTCCTGCGTAGTGTTTCTATTAGATTTACAAAACTCTTTCTTTTGATGGGGATGAACGCAAATAATGTAAGCGCACTGGTTTTTATTTTCGGAATTACCTCCGCATTTTTTTACATGAATGGCGAATATGCCTACTCCTTAATTGCTTTATTGCTGCATCATTTGCATTTCATATTCGATGGATGCGACGGAGAAGTCGCGAGATACAGAAAAACAACCGAACTTGAGGATAATAGGGGCGTTTATCTGGATTTGATGTCGCACATGGTTGTTTATCCTCTTTTGGTTATGGGCATGGCTATTGGAGTGTATAGAGATAACCCCCTCTCTATTCCTGACTCAACATTTTTGATACTTGGATTTGTCGGCGCATATTCTCTGATGCTTACTAATTTTGCATCTACAAAAAAATATGAACTGTTTGTTAAAAAAAATTCAATTGACGTAATCAAGAGTCTTAACAAAACACTTAAAGGAGAAGATGGAAAAAAAATAAACTGGATTAAAGAAGAAATTTGGTTTTTGCTGAGTTTTGAACTTTTTAACCTGATGTTTATTTTTACCATCTTAAATGCTATCTGGGTTTTAGTAATCTTTTATGCGGTAATCTTTCCGTTGAACGCTATAAGAAAGTTTTATTTTGGGTACAAAAATATTGACAGGATAGGTTAATTGGTTGGGCTATCCCAAACTCCCTGATCGGTTAAACTTCTCGTCCTTCTATATACATCTCAACTCGTTCAATGATTCTCTTGAGCATATCAACTGTTTGGATAGGATACTTCCCAATTGCTGTTTCTCTTGTTAGTGCAATCCCAGTAACTCCATCAAGAAGAGTGTTCACCATATCGTTTGCATCAGCAGCATTTGGTCTTAACGATGAAAACATATTTTGAAGCGTGTCTGTAGCGATAAACATCTCTATTCCTCTTCCGCTACATCTTTTTGCAAAATCCTTTTGTATAAATGGGATTACCTCAATTGGAACTTGACTGCTTAAATCTCCACGGTCTATCAATATTCCGTCTGATTTTTCAGCTATTTCGTCAAATCTTCTCACACCTTCTTTTGATTCTATCTTCGAGTATAAAACTGCTTCTGGAATTATCCGCCTCACTTTTTCTAATGACTCCGGATGTTCCATGAAAGATAAAGTGAAATGTTTTACACCGTACCTCTTCGCGATTTCAAATGCAGCTAAATCTTTTTTGCTAAAATCAGGAAGGTCAAGATTCGGACTTTCAATATGAACTGCTTTCCTGCCACCAAAAACACCCCCATCTGTTACATGACATTCTAAATATCCGTGGACCCTTCTTAATGAAATGTTATAAACAGTTAAAAACGTGGAACCAAATGCTAGAGAGATCTTATCACCTTCTTTAAATGAATCTACGACATACTCGGGCGTCAAATAAATTTGGTTACTATTACAAGGGACAATTTTGTTGTACAGTTTAACTGTTGTACCTTCTATAAACGATACCTCTTTTTCATTTCCAGTTCTAACTTGAGGACCTTCCGTGTCAATCATTAAAGGTACTCCGTAATCCTTTAGACCTATCACTTTTCTTTCTATGTCTTGGATATCTGTATGGGATAAGTTAATCCGGAAAAAATCAACATCTCTGTTCGCGAGTTGTTCGAGCACTTCAGGAATATTTGAAGAAGGACCAATGGTACAGATTATCTTCCTTTTAGTCATTTTATACCCTCGAGAGTCGCTCTTTCCATGAATAGTTTTTTATAGTCGGTCATTTAAATAGTTTTATATCTGCGGCAATATGGAAAGAACTAATGTTAAAATCGATTTTATCGGTATTGGGGCAGGTCGTTCTGGAACAACATGGATACTTGAAGCTTTAGGTGAACACCCGCATATCTGGCTCCCCAAAGAGCAAAAATTAAACTATTTTTCTAATCCAAGATCAAATGGAGGTCCAAGTGAATACGAAAAAAGAGGCATGTGGGGATATCTTGACGAATTCAAAAATGCTCCTGTGGACAAAATAAAGGGAGAGTTTAGCTCCCACTACATGCCAGATGAAAAGGTGGCAGAGATAATAAAAAAACATTTTCCAAAAATAAAAATTTGGGCAGTTTTACGAAATCCTGTAGAGAGAGCTTTTTCGGATTACATAAGAGGAAGGGAATTTCACTTAAAAGAGAAAGTAGATTTTGAAACAGCTTTTTTTGCTAAAAAGAATGAACTATACAAAAATGGAGACGGTTATAGACAAAGAGGATTTTATCATAAGCAACTAAAAAAATATTTCGAATTATTTCCTAAAAAAAACATTAAGATAATTTTGTATGATGATCTGAAAAAAAATAATCAAAGAGTTATAAGAGAATTATATAGATTTCTAAGTGTTGATGCGAGTTTCGTTCCTTCAATCATCGGGAAAAAAGTTTCTCCGAGAGTAGGCACGAAGTTTAAGACAATAAAAAAGATAATTTCTTCATTAGCAAATATTTCTCATAAAATGGAAAGAAGTAGCGTTGGATATTTAGTTTATCTCATGAAAAGGAAAACAAAAATAAGCAAAATTTTTAATAAGATTGATGAAGCAAATACTGAAAAAGATGTCGATCATGAAACCTTGGCTCTTGAAATTTATGAAAAACTTAAAAAAGAGTACAAAAAAGATATTGAAGAATTAGAGAAATTGATTGGGAGAGACTTAAAATCATGGAAATGAAAAAACTAAACCTTGGTTGCGGAGAAGATTACAGAAAAGGATGGTTGAATGTAGATTCAAGAAAAAACGTTAAGGTAGACCTCATTTATGATTTAGATAAACTTCCGTATCCTTTTAAAAAAAACCAGTTTGATGAAATACTTATGAGCCACGTCCTGGAACACGTCGGCGATCCTATAAAAACTCTGAAAGAAGTTGTGGGAATCTCAAAAAATAATGCTATAATAATTATTAAAGTTCCGCATGCTTTCTCATATGCAAATGTCACGGACTTGCAGCATAAAACCAATTTTACTGAAAACTCTTTTACCGATGTTCATCTTAAGGAATATGAACTGGAAAATCTGAAATTAGTGAGAACAGAGTTTTTGTTCCCAGTCAACAAATGGAAGAGATATATTCCGTTTAAGAAATATTTGAAAATATTCTTCAATGGAATTTACGATGATTTGCTGTTTGAGTTTAAGGTGGTTAAATGAGAAAAATAAATTTAATAAAGTATTTTAGAATGATTAATGAAGGATTAACAATCAAAGATAAATTGGCTATCATCAGATATTTTATTACAGGAAATAAAAAATTAGTCAGGCAAGTCACTATAAAAAATAAGGATGGTATATTTTATTGTGGTAATAATATGGGAAATGTTTGGGTTGCGAGCTCTTTTCATGAGCCGTATCTTCAAGAATATTTTAATATACAAAATGGAGTTTTTGTAGATATCGGAGCAAACATTGGAAAATACACAATAAAGATTGCAAATCAATTGTCGAGAGAGAGAGACAAAGTGGTTTCTATTGAGGCGGAAGAAGAAAATTCTCAGAAAATTGAAGAAAGCATCAAATTAAATAATTTGAAAAATGTTATTTTGGAAAATGTCGCCTGCTACTCTAAGAACGGAAAGATAAAACTTTATTTGGACGAAATTCCCGGACATCATACAATCATTAAAAGTGATTACAGAAAGTCAAAAAGGAGTATAACAGTTAAAGCAAAAAAGTTGGACACTATCTTGAAAGAAAATAAAATAAACAAAGTTGATTTTATAAAAATTGATGTTGAGGGCGCGGAAGTTGAAGTTCTTAAAGGAGCTAAGAAAACTCTTTCTCAAATACCTCGACCGAGAATAATTTTTGAAGCGTGGGATGAAAAATATCTCAATAAAACAAAAAAGATATTGAAAGTTTATGAGTATGAAATCAGAAAAATTACTGATACACACTATTTTGCTTGTTGAACACAGTCAATTATTTAAACAATTATTTTTATAAAAAATTAGTGGCCATGACTTGTTATTTTTAATTAATTTTCCAATATTCGTTGAAAACTTTTTTTTCATTGCACATTATTTTTTCTATCGCAAACTTTACTTCCTCTTCTGTTATCTGGTCTATACAACCAGCACCAGTTTTTTCTTTTAGGGGGCATGGGCCGCTCCAGTCGCATGGATAACATGGCATGATGTGATGAATAGTAATTGTTCTTTCTAAAGGCAAGTGAATATTCATGTCTACGGGTCCGTTTAGTAAAATATTTCTTGCTCCAGCAATCCACGCAATTGCGTCGGCGCCGCCGTCGTTTCCTATAAAAAGTTTACTTTGACGGCAAATAATGGAAAATTTTCTTAGATTGAAAGCGATAAGTTTGAAACACTTTTTTTCATCTATTCTGAATAATCTTTCAATTAGCTCTTTTTCATCTGGGCCTCCAGTTAAGACAATTTTATTTTTCGGATATTTTTTTAAAAACCATTTAATTACTCCCGCAAAATTTCTTTCCGGCCATTGTTTAGAACTAATTGTTGCTCCGGGAGAAATAATGATGTAATTGCGTAGCTTATTCTCTTTTAGAAATTTTTCAACTTCTAATTCGTCATTTTTGTCTACATAAATTCTCGGCATGCGTTCTTTTATTTTTATATGGGCTGATTTTTCTAAAAGCTCTAAATTCTCTTCTATGACATTTATCTTTTTGCTGTAAAAAATAGGGTGTGTTAAAAATGCTTTTCCTCCGTTGATATTATAATAACTTACTCTCGATTTTACATTCCCAAAAAATAAAAATAGAAGAATATTCAACCAGCTTCTTCTTAAATCTATACCTACATCGAAATTTTCTTTTCTTATTTTCTTAAGTGTTTTAAGATATTTTATCAGGCTTTTGATTTCTCTTTTCCTCCAAATCAAACCGATGTCTATTATCTCGTCTACGTTTGGATCTTTTTCAATTAAAACTTGGTTTATTGGATCTGCTAATACTGTTATTTTAGATTTAGGAAACGATCTTTTTAATTCCGCCCAAACCGGCGTAGCCAAAGCCATATCCCCAATGTGGTCGTTTCGAATTATCAAAATTTTCTTAGGATTTTTTATTCTATTTTTTCTGCTAAGAAAGATTTTTGTTGTGACTAAATCAAAAATATATGGAAATTTCGTTCCGAATTTAGACCTTATTCGATATTCTTTTTGTTTCAGCATCTTATTATTTTTTTTTCGCAAGAATAAATATCTTCCAATCTTTTTCGTTCGCTGGTTCGTCCCAATTATTTGATTTGAACACCCCGATTGTTTCCATCTCATTTAAATCTAAAATATCTTTTATAGTTTTAAATGTCCATAAATAGTGCGTTACCTCCTCGGAAAAACTGTCGACTAGCATTTCATTTTTAATAATGTCTGCCCTGTTTTTTATAGTTGTTTTTTGTTCCATAAGATTTGTTCTGCTTTCAAGAGTATGAATCACTCTCAGCCCTTCTTTTTCTATTCGACTAACGGCATTGGATGGCGGATCTCTAATTGCAGTAACGCCATTCCACATGTCAAACATAATTAGCCCGCCCGGCAACATTCTTGTTTTTATTTCTGAAAATATCTTATTCATTAAGCTAATAGTTGGAAAATAGTTTATTACATTCCACATTAAAACACATAGAGGAAATTCTTGTTCGACGATGTCAGGAACGCTTGACGTGTGAAAATATACTTTCTCTTCTGGAACTTTTAGCTTAGCAATTTTAATCATCTCTGAATCTATATCGCAGGCAAAAACTTTATTAGAAATTTTCAATAGTTCTTTTGTGTGATTCCCTGTTCCGCATCCGATTTCTAAAACTTTATTTAAGGGAAGATTACAATTCTTTTCAAATATTTCTTTAACTTTTTTTATTTCTCCCTCGTAATCTTTTTTCCCTAAATTCAAAAGGTCGTAGTATTCATGATATTTTGACATGCCAAGTTGATAGTTTTGCAGTATAAAAAGATTTATATTACCTAAATCAAACTAAATCAAATGGAAGTTACATTACCTGAATTATTGGATAAAAAAAGTATATTATTACTAAAATTAGAGAATTTAGGAGAATCTGCCAGCAATAAAGCGAAGAATATCAAAAATAATCTGGACGAATGCAATAAAGCGATAGAGGAATTTGAAAAAAAGGGAATTGAAATAAGAAAACAATGGTCTGATAAATTGTATGAATATAACAAGGAAGCTTGGGTTTTGTACGATAAAATGGCTCAGGAAGAAAAAAAAGAAAATCCTGACTTTTTAGAAATGGGCAAAATTTATATCGGTATGCAGATTGCAAATAAAAAAAGAGTAGCTGTTAAAAATCAAATAACTGATCTTACGGGAGAGGGCTTCAAGGATGTTAAGGTAAACTAATGGAAATACCACCAGCGGAAATTATTGATAGAATGACTATTGCTCAATTGAAAATAGAGAGACTGGGTGAGAGACATGTGTGGAAAGAGTATGACTCATATAGGAAAGCGATTGAAGATTTTGTTCTTAAAAAAGTTGTAATAAAACAAGATTGGATAGATGAACTTTACGAAGCTAATAGAAAAATATGGGATGTTGAGGCAGGGGTTAGAGTTTTAGCTCACAAAATTTTTGAAGAGGGTGATGAAAATCCCGAAGATGTTGAGGTATTGAAAGAAATTGGCATGAGGTTTATTAAAGTTGGAGCGTTAATGAAAGAAAGAGATAAAATAAAAAACAAAATTTTTCATGAAACTGGAGAAGGTTTTGAAGAAATTAAAGTAAACCATAGTGCTGCAGAATAATTATAGAGAAATTTTTAGAGTCCCCGCAAGAACTCTCATTGTTTTAACTGTGAGATGAATTGCGGCAATCGTGGCAATCTATTTCTAATTTGGTGATCGTAAAAAAGTGAACAAGTTGTTGTTCACTGTTACATCGAGAATCAACAGAAACACCACGCGTAAAACGAAAGGACGCCGTATTCCGAGCCGTAGCGAGGAATTGACGTGAAGCGTCAACCCTTTAGGGCACGGAGGACGTCACTTACCCTCCCCCATCTTCATTTAAATGATAAACCAAGTTTTTATTCCGACTGTTCCGAAATTCGGCAGGAAAGATGTCGATGGAAGCTGGGAAGTTCAGAGACTGCTTGTTGACCGAGGATATAATCCTGGATTGATGGTGTTCACACATGGTGGAATTAAAACTGTTTCTGATGAAGAGTTGATTAGGAAACAATATGATAATTTGGGACACTTAACTCAAAGTTATGGAGAATCTCCCGTCGTGACTATGCTTTCGAATATTCCAATAGGGGAAATGGATTGGTATCATAATATTGAACAAGCGAAAGAACATGTTGTTAAAGGAATTGAATTTGCGAAAGGGCTTCCACTTGGCAGAAGAAGAATTGTAACTTTTCATACAAACACTTTAATGCCGAAAGAGGAATTCGATGCAGAATCTTCGAGAAGTTGGAAAAAATTATTTGGAGAGAGAATTTCTCCAGAATTTAAGAAAATTGGTGAATATTCAAAGGTAAATAACGTTGAGGTTTTAGTTGAAACGTGTCCCGCTCCGGAATTTGGAGACATTGACCCTAAAGCTGAAAAAAATAAAGATGATTTTTATAGAGGAGTTCCATTCGCCGAATTAAGAAACCCTTTTTACTTAACGTCTGTTGGTTCTGTAGTAAAATTTAGTGATATTGAGCAAACGGGCTTGGGTGTGTGTCTGGACGTGTGCCACAATTACATAACCTATCAAACTGCGAGAGAAGGAGACCTTGAAGGATTTTTGCATGAAGCAGATGTTTCAAATTTAAGAGCCGGAAGTTTGATGAATGACGTGAGGGCGCTCAATCCCCAAATAGATCTCGTTCATCTTGCGGATGTAAGAGGAAGATATTCCAGAAAAGACGGAACTATTTTTTATGAAGGACTTGTTCTTGGTGAGGGAGAAAATAAACAGCTCGCTCAAATACTATTCCACATCAACAGAACAAAAACTCCTTTTGTTCTGGAAACCAAAGATAAAGATTTTTCTGTGAGAGATGAAACCAAAAAATCTATTGTCTGGATTTTGGAGAGAGAATAATTTTTCGTAAAATCTCAAATAATCTTACCAATTGTATCTGTAACATAATCCACTTGTTCCTTAGTTAGTTTTACAGAACTAGGCAGACTAATTCCCCTCTTATAAATTGATTCTGCAACTGAGAACTTATCCTGACTTTTATGCGGAGGCATTATATGAACTGGATAAAAAAAAGGTCTTGATTCTATACCCGCCTTGCTTAACTTGTCGATTATTTTATTTCTTTCTTCTTCTTTTTTGTTTAACAAAATTGTATAAAGCCAGACAACGTTTTTTGCCCAAGGCATTTTGGGGTGAGGGATTATTTTTCCTTCTTCAATTAAATTCTTAAAATTCTCTCTGTACCAATTGGCGACTATTCTTTTCTTGTCGTTGAGTCTGTCAAGTTTCTTCAGCTGTGCAATTCCAATAGCGGCTTGCATGTTCGTCATACGATAATTATAGCCTACTTCATTGTGCCAATATTTCTTGTCCATAGCCATACCATGATTTTTTAGAATGCACATTCTATCAAATAATCTTCTGTCGTTAGTTAAGCACATTCCTCCTTCGCCTGTGGTCATATTCTTATTTCCAAAAAAAGAAAAACAGGAAATTTTTCCGAATGAGCCGACCTTTTTATTTTTATAAGTTGCTCCGTGCGCCTCTGCCGCATCTTCGACAAGAGGTAAATTGTGTTTTTTAGCAATTTTAATTATAGCATCCATATCGCATGAATGTCCGTATAAGTGAACTATTATAATCGCTTTTGTTTTTTTTGTTATGGCTTTCTCTATTTTCTCTGGATCAATGCCCCAATACTCTTGGTGAGCATCAACAAATACCGGCTTTGCTCCGCAATAAAAGACTGCGTTTACAGGAGATATAAAAGTTAACGTCGGAACAATAACTTCATCGTCTTTTTTAATATCCAAGGCTAGTAGAGCGAGATGAAGGGCAGCAGTTCCGTTCGAAACGGAAACAGCATACTTAGTCCCGTAGTAATTTCTAAAGCTCTCCTCAAACTTCGGTATAAAATATCCCCTAGAACTAATCCAGCCGGACATTACAGTCTCTGCAAGATTATCAAATTCCTCCTTATCAAAATATGGCTCTGCTAATGGTATCATCCAAATTTAACATAGAAAAGTATTTTTAAGCTTTCATGATAAGTAACATATCTTTTCTATTGACTGAACATTTTAAATTTTGTAAAAATTGGCTTTATCAACAATAAATCTTCTTTTTCTAAGCCCTTAAATACAATTAGGGAAAATAGATAAATCAATGCCCCCAATATGATAAGAAAAATTCCGTTTAGAATGTTAATATCATTCACAAAATGCCCAATGAAAATAAGGACAAAAATCATTATCAATGCCGAAGATAAGGGTTTTATGACGCTTTTTAGATTAACATTGATATTCAGTTTCTTTTTTGCAATAAACGTTAAGCCTACGGCGTAAATTATCGAACTTATAGATGTCGCTATTGCGGCACCGATTATCGGAATTGCGTTTGTATGTATTAAAAAATATTTTATGAAGAAATAATTAAGTATTGTATTTACGACTATAACAAAAACGAGAAGAGATAAATAATCTCCCGGTCTCTCCTTTGCGGCAAATAAACTTATGAGTAGTTCTGAATAGACACCAACAACAACTAAAATTGATAAAATACGGAGGGCTGGGGTTGCATTCATATACTCCGCACCAAAAAAAAGTTTCAGGAAATGACCACTCAAGAAAGCAAGACCTGCTGCAGCTGGAATTGTTATAATAAAATTAAATCTGAGAGATTTGTTAAACGCAGTTTCAAGATCTTTTTCTTTTACTTGAACAAAGATGGGCATGAGAACTTTATTGAAAGCTATAAATCCGCCAATACCACTTAATAAAGCAAAGGCGGCATTATAGTATCCTATGAATTTTATATCTGTTAACAATAACCCGAGCATTATGGTGTCTGTGTGCCCTAAAAAAGTATAGGTTAGAGATGTGAAAGTAACAAAAATAATAAATTTGACAATACGGTTTCTGTTCTTATTATTAATCTCAGTTTTATTTGAAAATAAATAAGGATTTTCTTTTCCTATTTTGTGAATAATAAACAGCAACGAAAGAGACGCCGCAAGTATCATCGCGATAAATATATGCTCTGCTTTTGGCTTGAGCAGAAAAAAATAAAGTATCGAGATTATTATCAAAATTCTTGAAACCTGATAAATTATTTCTTTCGTTACTGTGTGTTGAATTTTTTTTGCGGCAAAAAAGAATGCTGTAAAAAAATATTCCAAAGATGAAATAAACATATACACAACAGCGAGAGTTAATGGCAAGAAAAGTTGCGGTTTTTTGAAGATATACACAGAAATTGGATAAGAAAATATAAGAAGAACTGTAGAGATAATAATCAAGACCACCAACTTTATTTTTAGGATATACTTGAAGACGCTTATTTCTTTCTTTTTATCTCGTTCTTTTATTGCTTCTGAAATATAGCGAATAAGTGCATTGTGCATTCCCCCCCTCACTAATGTAGCAAAAATTAGCATGATTGATAATGCAAGACTATAAATGCCAAAACCTTCCGGCAAAAAAGCTCTCGCTATTATTATTGTAAACAAGAGACCGCCGATCTTTTGTGCGAGAGAAGATAAGCCATTCCAAAATGAACCTCTAACAGCGGAACTCTTTAAGCTTTCTCCTTTCTCTTCAAATTTCATAATGCCCGAAAGTCTAAAGGGTTTTTAAACTGTGTCAATTTTCTGCCACAACGTTAAAATCCTATATTTTTTTATTTCTTTAAAGCCGTCTAAATTTAAATTTTCATTTAAACTAAGAGCATATTTTATAGATGCATAATCAGTTTTATCGTTTTCATTTTTGCTTATTCCACCGACAAACCATATCCGCCTTCTATCAGAAATTTTCGGCACGGGCATAAATTTTTTCTCAAATAAAACACTCTCGTTATTCAGCCATAATTCATAATCCTGAACGCTGACAAATTCTTTAACATGGTCGCCCCAATACGTATCTGCTAAAACCTGATAACTGTCGGGATGTGGTCCAACTAAAAATACTTCGTCAGGATATTCATCAGTTATTTCTTCTAAGTCGTCTTTTATCGAGTTATGAATAAATTCTTCGCTCAAATCAAATTTAAATTTTTTTTCAGCCAGATAAGTTATATCTGCCCATTCAATTTCATTGTTGATATTGTAATTAATCTGAATAATGTAAGGTAGAACAAAAAAAAGTGAAATAACTATTGACAGAATAATCTGTTTTCTAAATTTACTTTCTCCTATTTGCTTAGCAGTTAAATAAATCATTATGGGCGCGATAGACGCGATGTACCTTATTTGCGGATTTATTGCAAATAGCAGTAAGCTCAATGTAATAAAGACGACTGCCTTTCTGTGATTTCTGAACTTTTCTGGTTTGTAAACTTTCCAGTAAGATAAAGGAATTGCTAAGAATAGGAGGAGATAATTTAGTAAACCCCTAGCGTAACTAGATTCGCTGTTATATATTCCGCCAAACAGCCAGTGAGTGATTCCCGCGAAAAAAGTTTTCAAGGTTGTGTAAAATAAAAATCCGAAATAAATATGATCGAAAATCATTCTTGGAAGAAGCCCGATTAAAATTCCTCCAAAAAATATTGTAGAGGAATATAACTTTTTGTTACATAAATAGACAATCCAAAGGAACAGCCCCAAGTAAAAAATTGTGTCCCAGAATGTCCAGCTCAAACCGACAAATATTCCTGAAAACAGCAAAGAGAAATTGCGCCCGCTTTTCTCGTATTTCTCAATTAAATAGAAAGCCCATAATAAAAGGAAAGAGGATAATAAAATTGGACTTGCCCATGGAGACATATACCAAAAAATTGGAGACAGAATACATAGATAGAGAATTTTTTTATTTTTCCCACACATAAGATAAATTGAGTAAGTTATTCCAAGTATCAGAAGAAGGTTAAAGATTTTGAAAATGACAAAGCTATGTGTTAGATTAACGAATGGAGAAAGCAAAAATCCGTACATATAAGAATGCGTGTTTCTTATTTTGGCCGAGTATTCTCCTGCGAGATACTTTGCGCTGTCAGTGTAGTCGCCTATATCCGTCGAGCCGTAATATTTAGTAGAAAAAGTCATAACTGTCATTAAGAAGAATATCGCCAGAAACAAATATTTTTTATCAAATTTTTTAAATAAGTTTTTTATAAATAGCCCCATTTTTTTTATAGTAATAGCTAATTTATATTTCTTGCTATTAAGAAAAGACTCACACCTACGGGAAGATTAAATTGTTTAAGAATTGAATTCTCGATAATTAATAGATTATACAGAATTGAATTTGCAACACGATTACTTTCTTTCAGGTGATGCCTGCTCTTCTTGTTTTTTATTATTCTTTCCTGAATTACTCTTATGAAAGAAATAGGAAAAAACAAAAAGAAATTCCAATATGAAATTCTATCAATTTTCATATTTTCAGACAGAAAAAGCGAGGCCAACATAAGATTAGAATATCTTCTGTAATGCTGATTAGCTACGTCATGCTTGCTCCATAAAAATTTGAAGGCTGGAACAAAGCAGATTATCCTGCCATTTTTTTTAAGAGAATTTTTCCAGAATTGGACAGCTTTCTTATCATTCTTTATATGCTCTAAAACATCAGAGGCGATTATTAAGTCGAATTTTTTTTGAATTTTACTTTTCCCGCCGTCCATTAAATAGCAATTTTCTATACCTCTTGATTTAGCGAGATTTATTGCTTTTTTGCTTACGTCTATTCCGGTGCATTTGAAATAGCCCTCGTTGGACAGTTGCTTGATTAGCGCCCCGCCGGAACACCCTATATCTAAAATCTCAATGTTCTTTGGAAATATTTTTACGAATGAAATGATTATATTTCTTCTTGCCATGAACCACCAATGGTTCTCTTCAAGTTGATGATATTTTGATTCGAATGACTTCTCCATTTTATTTTTTTGTCGCAATAACTGTCCACGAATTGTTATTAACTCTAAATGTGCTCATATCCTTAAAATCTTTTTTGTCAAACAGATTTAGCACTTCTTCTTTTTTCCAGTAGTTTGCTATCAAGGGTATGAGTTGATCAAAAGTTATACTATGTATATGAGATAATTTGAATTTTGACAGTTGTTGTAGATACTTGTTTCCTGACGAGAAGTTCTTCACATAAAAGTACAAAGGAATAGAAAAAAGGTAAGCCAGTTTGTGAGTTAATTGCACGGGAAGTTTGGATGTTACCTTTCTTATCGGACTTATGTATTTTACTATCCATTCATTTCCTTCGTATCCGTAAACCCATATAACAATCTTTCCGCCTTTCTTAGCGACCTTGACTAAATTAGAGACCGCCTCTTTAGGTTTTTGCAAATGATGGATCACCCCTATGGAAAAAGCAATATCAAAGTAGTTTTTATAATCAATATCATAAATTGATTTATAAAATACTTTTGCGTTCTTGAATTTTGAGAGATTTTTTTTCGCAACGTTTACCGTTCTTTTGTCATAATCTAAAGCGACAACTTCTTTTGCGCCATAAGTTAGGGGCCAGAATGAATTTCTACCAATCCCACAGCCAGCATCAAGTATTTTCTTTCCGGCAAAATCTTTTTTTTCTATAGGGGAAATCCATTTTAGAAATTGTTTCTCATATTCTGGAATTATCTGACTATATTTTTTCCATTCATACCCAAACCTTTCCTGCGAACCTAAATTGTCTTTAAATTTTTTCATGTTCTATATATTGTTTGTACCATATCTGAAAAACTAACAAAGCCCATAATTGCCTTGCATAAAACAATTTAGATTTTGAAAAATTTTCATTGATTTCTTTTATGTAATTGTAATTAAAAATTTTCTGCTTTCTAAGAAATTTCTCAGATAAGAGTCTGTTGCTTAAAGGCATTAGTTCATTTTCAATCCAGCTAATAATTGGAACGAAAAAATGTTTTTTCTTTCTTTTTCTTGTTTCCTCAGGTATAAAGTTCTGTGCGACTTCTCTTAGAATAATTTTATTTTTAAAATAATTGAGTTTGTAATGAAGAGGAATTTTGGCTGCTATTTCAACTACTCTATGGTCAAGGAATGGAACTCTGCCTTCGACGCCGAACGCCATTGTGTTTTTATCCAGTTTCATTAGTAAATCATCTACCATTTGATTTTTTAATTCGAATAACTGGTATGAACTAATTAGTGAATCCATTGATTCATTTTTTGTGTTTAGACTGTCAAAGGAATTTATTTCAATTTTTGGAAAGCCAAGTTTTTTTTGCTCTTTCTCGTCAAAAATAGAGACTAAGCTTAGATATTGCTCTTCGGGTTTATTTGAGCGTAGGAAATTGGAGAACCTTTCGAGCCCTTTTTCTCCAAGGTCTGACGAAAACCTGAAAAGATTGTCCTTGAAATACGACGGGACAAATTTCGACAAGGACGGCAGATTGTTTTTTAAAACCGAAGGTATTTTTCTTAGAAGATTGTTTCTTATTCTGATAAAATTGTACTGGGGGTAACCACCAAATAATTCGTCAGCTCCTTCTCCAGTTAATATCACTGTGCAGTATTTTTTTGCATATTTTGATAGGAAATATGTTGGTATTGCTGTTGGATCAGCCATCGGCTCGTCTCCTTGATAAATTATGTTAGGCAATTCGGACAAACAAGAATTGTCAATTAGCAATTCGTGATGATCTGTTTTTAATTTTTTAGCCAGAAACCTTGCCTCATCAACTTCACTGTACCTTTCCTCTTTGAAGCCAACAGAAAAGGTTTTTATTGGCTTTGAACTATTGGAACAGGAGGACATTAGAGATACAATCAAACCCGAGTCTATTCCTCCTGAAAGATAAGCTCCGTAAGGAACATCACTCATTAGTCTTTTTTTAACAGAATCAGTTAACAGATTCGTCAGCTCTTTGGCATAAGACTCAAAAGATCTATCTTCTTTCTTGAACTTTACATCCCAGTATTTCTTCACTTTAATTTTTTTATCGGCTATTGAGTAAACTACATAATTTCCCGGAGCTAATTTCATTACGTCTTGAATTAAAGTTTCATCATTAGTATTTGCTCTAAAAGTAAAGTAGGAAGAGAGAGAATTTTTATTAATCTCTCTGTTGATATTCTTATACTTCAGTAATCCTTTCAGTTCAGAGCAAAACAGGAATAGTCTTCCTGAAGCGTGATAGTACAATGGCTTTATCCCTAATCTATCTCTGGCTAAAAATAATAGACTATTTTTTTTATCATAAATACAAAAAGAAAACATTCCCTGCAATCTAGATAGCATCTCTTTTCCGAATTCTTTATATAAATATATTAAAACTTCTGTGTCTGTTTTAGACTTGAATTTATATTTTCCCTTTAAAGAATCCTTCAATTCAAGGTGATTATATATTTCTCCGTTAAAAGTTATCCAAACATCCTCTTTCTCATCACACATAGGTTGTCTGCCGGCTTTAGAAATGTCTATTATCGAAAGTCTATTATGTCCTAAGGAAACACATCTATCAAAAAAAGAACCGGAGTCATCAGGTCCTCTGTGTCTTGTTTCATCTAACATGGATTTCATTAGTTTTTCGTCTCTCCAATTAAAACCAGCTATGCCGCACATTCTATAACTCTTCCTTTATTGAATAGATACTGTGACCCCTAAAATAAATTTTGGTCATGATTTCTGACATAAAGCCAAAAATTAATGTCAACAAACCTGTTATAACCAACATCGCGGATAAAGCGAGTAGGGGCCCCAATGTTAGTTCTTTTACTATTAAAGCCTTGATTATTTGTTCTGTTGCTATTATCGATGCTAAAATCCATTGGTATAATCCAATTCTGCCAAAAAAGTGTAGCGGTCGGTGTGAAAAGTTCTGCCAATATTTTAGAAAAAATAGATCTAGAATCCCGTTTAATCCTCTGCTTAGTCCATATTTTGTCTTACCATGTTTTCTTGGTCTATGATTAACTTTGACTTCTCCGATTTTATGTCCTTTTATATATAGATATGCTGTGATATATCTATGCAACTCCCCGAACAATTCCAAGTCTGCGAGACACTCTTTTTTATAAATTTTTAGAGAGCATCCATAATCATGTAATTCATCTCCGATCATCTTCTTCCTCAGCAAGTTCATAACCCGAGAAGATATTCTCTTCAAAAATCTATCTTTCCTATTGGTTCTCCAGCCAGAAATAACATCATAACCCTCGTCCAGTTTTTTTATCAGGAGAGGTATATCTGAAGGATCATTCTGCAAATCTCCATCCATCGTTACAATTAAATCTCCAGATGAGTAATCAAAACCGGCCTTTAACGCTGCTGTCTGACCGAAATTTTTTCTTAAAAAAATCGCTTTTAGTTTGATGTTTGTTTTTTTACTTAAATTTTTTATTTCTTCTTGCGTTCCATCTGTAGAACCGTCGTCGACAAAAATTATTTCAAACCAGTTTATCACCTCCTGCCTAACCAGATTTGCTAAACTCTTTTCTATTTCTAAAAAAACAGGTTTGATATTTTCTTTTTCATTAAAAACCGGAATAACTATGCTGATGCTTTTTTTCTTCATAGTTTAGAAATAGAATGGCAGTTTATAATTTTATGCACTTTTTTATCAATTACACATCTTTTCCTAAAAATTTATAGAGAATCCCGATAATTATAATACATTCAGTTCGGGATTCTCTAATGGATAAACCCTCTAACCCCCCTCTATAATCATCGGGTTTATCCATAATGTAGCTGGGGAAAAGATGTGCAATTAAAATTATATCCAAAATCAAGGTAGAAAGTTAGATCAGCTTAAGCTGTTGATTTTATATCGTAGTCGGATGCCCCACTCTCGCCGTAGTGAGATTTGCCAGCAGGCAAACCCTGGGGGTGGGGGAGCTTCACTTATACTGTTTAATTCCTGCTTTTTCTAAATCTTCAGACATTTTTTTTAATCTTTCTTCATACGATCTGGCAGGATAATGATTAACAATTGCATTTGGAACTTTTGCCTTTCCAGGAAGACTATTCCATTTTCTGTTCAACCATTTAACTTTTTTCATGCTATGTTTTGATTTTGAGACAGTTTCTTTTTGTTTTGCTTCAAATCCGTCAAGCAATTTGTAGATAAATCTGCTTAAACGAAGTGCATTCAAAAAATTAACAAAAAAGACTTTTGTTCCTGTTTTGTGTAGAAAATTATTAATCAAAACTTTGTATTTGTTTCTTGACAGAACTGACTCGTATCCTAACAAATCGATTATGGCAGCGTTTTCCCAATAATTATGGTAAATATACTCTTTTTTATTCCATACCCTGTTAAGAAAATCAATTGACCATTTACTTCGTCTGGTTATAAAAAATCCGCTGTTTGGCACAACTTTTCCGTTAAATTCAATTAGAGAGATATAAAAGTCCTTGCCCTTTTTTATTTCTTTTCTTATATCTACATCAAATCTAACAAAAACTGCGTCAGAATCCATCCAGATCACAAAATCATATTTTTTTAAGAGTTCCTTAACAACCAATATTTTATTCCATGCGGGAGGTCTGTTCGAGAGCTTTCTTTCGTATCTAATCACATCAATCTTAAACTTCTTGCCATATTTTTCCATTGACTTCAAGGCTATGTTTCCCAGTTTTTCAAAAGTTTTGTCGTAATAGGTAGTTATACAGATCGAACTATATTTTTTGGTTCTCAACTTTTCTCCCATTTTAAATCTTAACAAATTATAATACCAAAATTTATATAGTTTTGTCTTTACCTTTGGGGGTTGTGACGAAAGAGATTGCTTTTATTTAGTATGGAAGAAAAAACCGATGGTGCGCTTGACAAGGTGTTAGACAAAATTTTAGGATTTATTTTATCGAGAGATAAAACTATGTTTTACTTGTTTTTGATATTTTTTCTGGGATTCGTTTTGAGGTTTATCGCCGCTACAAATTTGGGTGTTGCAGCGGATGATATGCATCATACTCTACACGCCGTTAATTTTTTAGGAGCAGAAAAATTAACTACTTATGACCAGTCCGCTGGACTTTGGCATTCTTTTACAAGCTTAGCCTATGCTTTGCTTGGAGTCAATCAACTATCCTCGAGAGTAGCTGCTTTGATTTTCGGTTCTTTTAGCATCTTAGCCATTTTTTTATTGGCAAAAGAATTCTTTAATATAAAAATAGCATTACTTGCAGCGTTTTTTTTGGCAATCGCACCGTTTCATATCAAAAGTACTGTTGCAGAAATGGATGTTATGACAATGTTTTTTGTTTTGATTAGTATGTTTCTCTTTGTTAAAGGCTTAAGAAATAGTAAAATAAAGTATTTTGCGATTAGTGGAATTTTTTTGGGACTTGCGATTTATACGAAGGTTTACCCTTTGTTGTTCATTCCATCATTAATCATTTATTTTGTTTACTTCAACAAGAAAAATAAAAAAAAGACTTTAACTAAAAATAATATGAAGCTAATCTTTTCATTGTTGGTTTGCGCTTTTTTGTTTGCAATACCGACTATCACCCACAACTACCTTCTCTACAAGGACAAGGGATTTTTGGACTTGCAATTTACTAATACGCTGGGTCTTGGAAAAAATATTTCCGCTCAATATTATTCATGGGATTCTTTTTTCGGAGCAGAAAACGATTGGAGGGGATTGGTGCTTGGAAATGCAAAACACGCTCCGGAGGGGGTTCCAATTTTGCTATGGGTTATAAACTATATTCGCGTTGCTGACCCTCTTAATTTTTATTTGGGAACTCTTGGATTTTTCATGATATTCTTTAGGAAAGGAGCAAGGGACTATCTTATTTTTTTTGTATTTGCGATTCTTTTTATTCTTCCGTTTCTAGCCTCCATAAATTTGTTGGCAAAACACTATCTTTTTCTGGAAGTTCTTCTTATTCCTATAGGATCCTTTTTTGCAAACGAGATTAGCTCTAAATATTTAAAGAGAAGATATATGAAGATTGGTTTGGTAGCGGTGTTTATTTTTTCCCTGTTTTTTCTTGGTTTGGCAGGAACGATTTCTCTCAGGCATTTTTACGGAAAAAGCGCGATTGCACAAGCCATTGAGTTCAAAGAAGAGAATATGGAACTTAATTCTTTAATTGTTTTAGACTCTCGCATTTATAGGGGAGGAGTTCATTGGATAGCTTATGGAAGGAGCTATTTGGAAGGTACAGAATTTTTACAGTTTCTTAACTCTCAAGAACAGATAGGTAGTGAAGAGGTTCCAATAAAAACTTATTATATAGAATGCGTTCCAGATGATTGTGGATGGGGAACCGTGAAAAACCAGCAAGAGTTTAATTTGAGCATGGAATATTTAACAGAAGTTTTTAGAAATAATGGGAATTTAGTGAGAACGATTTTTAAACCTGATGAAGGGAGATCATATTTTCCATTTATATCTGAGAAAAATAAAATTGAGGATATGAACATATATGAAACGGATTTGATGCTAAAGCCAGAAGTTTTAGAAATTGCAAAAAAACCGAGAAACTGGTTTTTGTATGACATAGGTTATGAGCCGAAGGAAAAACAATTTGATTATTATCAAACATATGGTTTTTTTGATACATTATTGAATAAAATAGCAATTTGGATTTCAAAATTTGCTGTTTTTCTATCATTGATTAGTTTATTTTATATAGTGTATTTGGTGAGGAAAGATGAAAACCCTGTCGATAATAATTCCAGTTTATAATGAAGAGAAAACAATTCTAAAATTATTAGAAAAAGTTTTAAAAGTTGATTTGAAAGTTAGAAAAGAGGTAATAATTGTGGATGATGGAAGCAAAGATAATTCTAAAAGAATAATCAAAAATTATATTGATGAGCATGAGTATAAGCATGAAAACGTTTCATTTATTTTTTATCCAAAGAAAAATGGCGGTAAGGGTTCGGTTGTTAGGAAAGGAATAGAAATTGCGACAGGAGATTTAATTATAATCCAAGATGCAGATTTGGAATATGATCCTGAAGATTATAAAAGACTGATTAAGCCAATTTTAGAAGGAAAGGAAAAAGTAATTTATGGTTCTAGATTTCTAAACAAACACAAACCTGTTTATAAAATTTATTTTCTCGGAAATAAATTTCTGACTTTATTAACTAAGATACTTTATAATTCTAAAATTACTGATATGGAAACTTGTTATAAACTATTTAGAAGCGATGTAATAAAAAATATTAATCTGAAAGCGAATCATTTTGATATAGAGCCGGAGGTTACTGCTAAAATTCTTAAGACTAAAACAAGAATTAGAGAAATACCTATTTCATACAAACCAAGAACAGTTGAAGAAGGAAAAAAAATAAACTGGAAAGATGGAGTTAAGGCGATTTGGACTTTGATATATTGGAGATTTAAGCGCTGAAAACAAAGAGATTGTCTAAAAGAATCTGGACTTACTTTTCGTTTTTCCCCAACCACTCAAAAAAGAAATACTCTCTCCTATGAAAAGCGCCCCTACTCAATAATCCAATAACATCTAACAGGGAGTGGAATATCATCCCGATAAAAATATAAAAAAAGCCAGACCAAAAAAGCCCTAATAATCCGACAAGAACATGGAATTCAATCGTGTGAAAAAGATGAAAGTCGGATTTTTTTCTAATTCCCCGAGCTATTTCTCTTTTTTCCTCTTCTAATTTTTTGTTGTGATAGATGAAAGATTTTTTCAAACTATATTCTTTTGTCTTTATCACCGAAGAAAGATAATGATCGAAGTCTATCAGGAAAGATGATAAAAAAATCAGAGCAAGATAAAGCGGAGAAATTTCAGGAGAGATATACCAGATTATCAAAGTGAAAATTGCTCCAAATAAAATATGCGATCTCGGATACATTATCTTTCTTCCATCTTTTTGATTATCTCGGCAAATGCAGGTCTTGTTATTAAAATGCCGACGGTAATTCCTATTATGGTTGTAAAGGCGAAACCTCGAAGCATTCCTGCGCCTGCCCAAAATAAAGGAAGCATTGCCGCGACTATTGTGAAGAAAGCGCCGGTTATTATGAACAGGGCTCTTTTTATTCTCTCTTTAACGCTTGTTCTTATATCTGATTTTGATTCGTCTATAATAACAATCTGGTCGTTAACGCCGGTTCCTATTCCGGCAATTATGCCTGCTATTCCTGCGGCATCTAAATTCCATTTCAATAATGCGGCTATGCCCAGCGTGATAAATACTTCTGAAAACATTGTTAAAATAACTGCGAGAGTGATTTTTATTTTTCTATATTTTATGAAAATAATTAAAGAGACAATCAGAAAGACTATGACTGCGAGAAGAATCATGCTTTTCGTAAATGCTTTTCCCAACGAGGGAGATATTGTATCCAGTTTTACAATTTCAACTTCGTAAGGTATGCTGCCTGTTAATAAAATTGTCTGGAGCTTGTTCATATTTTTCTTCGCATCTTCGAGAGCTTCTTTTTGCGTCGTTCCCAAACCAGAGCCTTGAATAGAAATTACTGTTGTTGTTTGTCCCCGTAAACTGCTGGCTACCAGCAAACTATCTGCTTCTAAATCGTCTATGAATAAAATCAGGCTTTCGTTTAGATACTGTCCAGATTCATCTAATGAGATGTTTGAAGTAATGTCTGCATGTCTTTGTGCCGCTTCTTCTCTTAAGTAAACTGTGAATGCGAAATTGCATGCCTGCCCTCCGGAGGATTCGAAACAGCCGGTTACCGATGCACAGCTTGCATCGTTTCTGCACACGTCGCTAATATCCTTTTCTCCTCCTTCAAACACCGTCTGATTCGCGATTTTAGCTTCAAACTTTCCCTGCTTCCCAACGATTTCTTCAATATCTTCTGTCGTTGCTCCGGCTATTTCTATTAGCATATAATTATTTCCATCTAAATCTTTTACCGAACGAACTGTTAAATCTGTTAATCCAAAAGTGTTCAATCGCTGACTTGTAATTGCAACTAAGTCGTTTATTTCAGATTCTGATAATGTCTCTCCTTTGGGTTTTACCAGCGCTCTTGCTCCACCGCTTAAATCAAGGCCTGTCTTTATTTTTGTTCTGGAAATCTCAGACACGGTAATGGAAGAAAGGTTTCTGTCTAAAAAAATAAATGTTCCTTTATCTGTAAAAATTTCTATTCTCGACTCGTTTTCTTTTTCCAGCAAACCGGAAGCAATTTCAGAATACTGCTGAATCGTCTCGATTTTTTTGGAATTTATTTCTTCTATTTTCATTCCAGGTCTTAAGCCATTTTCAAAAGCGAACGAATCCTGATTGACGCTCTTTATCACTATTCCTTTCTCCAAAGTCGGAGAGATCATGAGCACGGCTAAGGCGAGGAAAGTTATTAATATCCATAATCTGAATGTTATTTTTACCATTAGCTTAATTTTTTAGTTTCTGCGTACCATTTAATTATTGAAGCGTTTGTCAGCCAGGTGTTCAAAATATCTGCCGATAATCCAAATGCCAAAATAATAAATATCTGTCTGAACGAGTCGGGAAGACCTGTGACGATAAAAAAAGCCGGCAGAACAGCCGCCAGTGCAGTTATGGTCATAAATATTCCCGTTTTAAACGAGCTGTAAATTCTCTGGTTGATGGAGTCTCCTTTCTTTTTTAAAACCCGCGTCGTTAATAAAATGTCTGTATCTACAGAATAACCAATTAACATCAAGAAAGCCGCGATTCCTGCCGCCGATAATCTCATTTCTAAAACATTAACCATAGCAATAGTCATTACTATATCTGCTAAAGCGGCAAAGATCACAGCAATGCTTGGAATGAATGTTCTGAAGAGAATGAAAATTACGATGGACATTAAAATAAATGAAATGATAATTGATTTGATCAGCTGCTTGTAAAAATTTTCTCCTAAAGTCGGTCCGCTGAATTCTATGCTGGAATTTTCGTTTGTTAGCGGATAACCGAGAAAATTTTCTATTTCTGGTTTCAACTGCTCAGGGCTTGCTGAGGAGTCAATCAATACCGCAATATGTTTTCCTGTTGATACATCGGTAATTGTTCTTGTTCTGACGTCTATGAACTTTTCTTTCAAGGCGTTTTCTAAGTCGAGGGAGTTTACATCCACATTTAGAGTTATAGTTGTTCCTCCAGATAAACTCGAGTCTTTGTAAATGAAATCTTGATTTTGTGAATAAAATACGGAGAGATATATAAGACAAACTATGAAAAGTATGATTGGGAGGAAAAGAAATATTTTGTAATATCTATCATACCAGTGTTTTTTTTCTGAAACGAGCTGTTCTTCCATTTAGATATAGAACAAAGAAGGGTTTTAAATTTAATTGAAAATACTGTATTTTTGCATAAGGGTTTTAGCAGTTTTTTTATGTCGTCGTCGGATGCTCCACTCTCGCCGCAGCGAGATTTGCCCGTATGCAAACCCTTGAGAGGAGGTCCACAGTGGCTTATACAAAAAGTCCTGCTAATGCAAATAATATATCCTCAATTACAAACCACCAATCGCTACCAACCAATTTGTAGGAGAACAAAGTTTCTTCTCAGTATCTCCGCACAGGGAGTTTTAGCGGTTTTTTTGCTCCCGCCCACCCACCCAATTAGTTCAATTTCGTGCAATTTTCGTCGCGGAGTTTTTTACTGCACGAAATTGATCATTTAATGCAAAAAAACCGCATGACGATCGTTATAGCTATGCGAAGATACTTCTTCTAAAGAAACTATTATAAACTGAGATTTTCTATATCAAGGAAGGAAAAAGAGGCTCCAAATATTTAATGTCGTTCAAGAAATATACTTATCGTAATGGTAAGAGATACGGACCTTATCTTTACGAAAATAAAAGAATGGGTGATAAGATTGTTTCTACTTATTTAGGCCATGTTCCAACGAAAAATTATAAAAAATATTTTGCCGTCGGTTTTTTAATTGTTTTATTTCTAGTTTTGGGAGTTTATTTTGTAGGAGAAATTAAATTCGGAAAGTTATTTTCTCCACCGCGTGAGTACTCCTTAATCTCCTTAGGAAGTTTAGTTGAAGGAGAGTTACTGATTGGAAAAATTGATATTAATTTGAGAAGAGGAGAGTGTTTGCCTGCTGATACAGAAGTTGTTGCTTCTTTAGATAATGTCGTAGAAGAAAGATTATTGAGTGATGTTGTTTCTGAAAATGTTATGGAATGTGATTTTTATTTGGAGGAAACAAGTGTGAGTGGGAGTGGCAATGGTTTTGGTGTTGAAGGAGAAAAAGAGATTTTTCCAGAGATTAATTTTGAACTTATGTTCTTGAAAGATGATGCTGATGAAATTTCTTCCACTCCATTAATTGGCGGGGGCCAGTCTGATAATCAAGAAGCTGCGGAAGAAGTTGAGAAAGCTGTTGAAGAAAAAGCAATTGATGAAGAGACAATAGATGAAACACCGGTTGAGGAAGAAGAAAAAACTGTTGATGAAGAAGAAACGGCAGATGAAACACCTATTGAGGAAGTTGTAGAAGAAGAGAGGGCTGTTGATGAAGTTGAAAAAGAAGTTGTTAAAGAAGAACCAAAAAGTGAATCTGGAGCAGTTGAAGAAGCAGTCGAGGAAAGTGCTGGAGAGCCTGCTTCTGAACAAGGACCCGAAGTCCCTGCCGAAGAGTCGAGTGAAGAAGTTGTTTTATCTCCACTTATTAGTTTAAGTGTCAGAGGTGGAGAACAAGTTTCTGTTTTGAAAATAGGAGACAATTATGAGATTAGAAATGTGAAATCAGAGAATGGTGTTCTGTTGGATAATGATGTATTAAAAGTTGAGGAAGTTGGAGATGAATTAGTCATAAGCACAGATTATAGCGTTATTGAAAATGGATTTGGAGAAGAATTTTTAGGAGAAGAAATTTATAATTTTAATTTCGATCTTAGAGAGTTTGGTTTTATTATCGGTAAAGGTTTATTGCAAGTTGATTTTGAGTATAACGGAGAAGAGTTATTTGGAAGTGAAGAGGAAATTTTGTTTGATTCAGAATTGTTAGCGGATGAGAAAAATGAAACAGCCCCTGAAATTGTTAACGATATAAATATTACTTTACCTGAGATAAATGAAACTGCAATCCCTGAAGTTATTAATGAAACTAATGCTACAATTCCAGAGATTAATATTACAATTTCTGATAAGAATGAGACTAATGCGACGCAGATTGGGCAGGCGAGAATTGGACTGCCTGTTAAATGGGCGATTAGGAAAAAAGCAGAAATCGGGAGCAATGTTGTGGATATTCCTGAAAGTGCTTCGAATGTCGTTGTTAGTAAATTAGATGAAAATGATGGTGAAATCGAAAGAAGAGAAATAAGTGAAGATGAATTAGAAACTTCTGAAGATGCCTCGCCCGCATTAGAAAGTGATGAAGAAAGAATAGTTGATGATAAAATATTACTTGCTCCTTCCAGCAGAAAGAAAATTAATGTTGATATATCTTCCGATGGAATAGTGGAGAATCTTATTGTTGAATATGAAACTCCCGCGCCGTTTATCGCTTCTGAAGAATTGAATGAAAATGGAAAGAAGATAATCGTCAGCTCTGGAGTTGAAGAGTTACACTACAATGATGTTTTAGTTTTTACAAACATTGACGAGAACTTGAATGTTATTGATAAGAGTAGGGTAAAAATATTCTGGGTTGAAAATAGTGACGGTATTGTTCCAACGAGTGTTGAAGATAAAGACGGTAATGGAGTTTATGATTATATAGAATTTATTGCTCCACATTTAAGCAATCAAACTTTTAATATCATCGTCATAACAAAAGCAGAGCATCTTGACAACAACAGGAGTTTTATCAGCGATATTTTTGAAGAAGTTAGAGAATTAGATGGTATTTGGAGTGAGACAATTAATGATGGAGAGTATGTTAGAGTTACATTTGAGATCCCGCTTGATAGTTCGAGGGATATTACTGTTTGGCCAAGAATTGTTTCGGGAAATCCGAGAATTGAAGTCTATGAAGCCGAGGGGAATGAGGTAATCGCCGAGTTTACTTCGTTGAATGATGATGAGTATAATAAAGTTTATCTTACAAATTTAGGACAAGGACAGTGCTACGATAATGAGACAGAAATTCTAACAGGGGATGGATGGAAATATTTTTATGAATTGGAAGATGAAAAAGTTGCGACTTTGAATTCTGAGAGTGGAAAATTAGAATGGGAAGAGCCGTTGGATAAGCAGGTTTTCGAGCATGACGAGGAGATGTTCAGGATTGAGTTAAATTCACATATTTCTGAGGAGCTCGACTTTGACTCCGACTTTGATGGCTGCGTTGAACATCTTTTTGTCGTCTGTGATAAGAATAGAGTTTGTAACTTTGGCACAAGTGATAAAAACAGTATCAAAACCAGAACTCATTGTGATAGAGCCGAGGTCAATACACTCTTGGAGCATTTCAGCATCGGAAATAATATTACTGGCGAAATTAATAACAAATTCAGCAATTTGTTTTCCGACATTTTTGTTTCCAGTAAGTCTGGAAGATACACAAGCAGCCTCAATTACAGCGACAACAGGAATAATAACTTCAATTTCTTTATTGTTCACTTTATCAACGAGAGAGGAAGCAAGATTGTAAATCCTGAGTTGTTCTTTGGAGACAGAGTCCTGTTTTCTTCTTCTTGGCTTAATGAGTCCTTTAATGATAACGCTGGTATCAAAGACATGACTCATAAGTCATATTCCTTATCGCGCATTTCTCTGACTAATTCAGTTGGATCTTCATATGACTCAATGTCATCAAACAATTCTCTTATTTCTTCCAATGACGGAGAGTCTCTCTGCTTCTTTAATTTCAATAATGACATGATTATGTGCAGTTCCTTATCCATGTTTTCTAACTTCCTAACCAATAGTTTATCTTCCATGGAAAACAATATCGGCAGTAATTATATAAATGTTTCTGGTGGCGAGTTAGTTGTAAGCCCCAAGCATAAAGTTTATGTTTCTATTAACGGAGAAGATTTTGATTTAATTCCAATTGTAGAAGTCTATGAATCAATTAATTCTGGAAAAGAAGTTTACTTCTTAGATGCCGAAGGAAATAAAATTAAAGTAAATTCAATTACTAAAGAAAATTATTCAGGGAAGATTTATGACGTTGATGTAGATAATGATATTGTTTTGGTGAGGAGAGGAGAGGAGAGATGTGATTCTGGAATAAAGGAAAATGTTTCAGAATCTCTTTTTGTAAATCCTATCATGATGGTCAAAATCTTCAAAAATGACCATATTGTTTTTTACTTGAAAAACGAGAACGAAACTTCCGAGCTGTACCCTCTTAAGATGGCTGAGGTCGTGCCTGAGGTTTTTGAAATGTTGAATAGAGACTTCGTCGCAGTTTGCAATTTGAGTGATTTTGTTTTGGAGAGCACGAAAGAATGCGAAGTCTTTCCGTTTGAGCTTCTCGAGAGTTCTCTCTATTTTAGAAATGTCAATTCTCATAACGAACTACAAAACTTATTGAATTCTTCTATACTCATAGATTTGTCTTCTGATTCTTTACTTTTCACTTTCAACTTTTCAATATATTCTTCTCTTACTTCTAATTCGTCTATTGGAGACCACTCTAATTTATCACAAAACTCCTGGTCTTCTTTTGTGAGCTCACCTGTTTTAGTAAACCTATCGAATATATCCCGTTTTATTAATCGAACTATTGCATTAGCTAAGAATTCTGATTCTAATTTCAATTTAGGGTTGATTAATTCTTTCATAGAGAATAATATCAAAATTAGTTATATAAATCTTTCTTTGGAAGGAACATCTGAAAAACAAAAGGTATGCACTGAACCGAAAGCATTTTGGTCTGGGAATTCTGATAACTATACGCAGGACACTTTTGATTTATTGATTAAAGATGGAAGTGTGGAGTTTGAGCATGTTGTGGATCCTACAGATTTTTGTTTAGGACCAGGGCATAGTTGTTCTGCACATAATTCTAATCAAGCAGCATGTTTTAGTGCTGGTTGTTCATGGAATGATCTCAACTCCATTTGTTTTGGCACTCACACTTGTAATTATCCAGACCAAACTTCGTGCGCACTGCATTCATGCCAATGGTGTAATAGTGCAAGCGGCAATATTTTAATTGATACCGATGGAGGAAATAGTGCTTGGGATATTTGTGGTGTTGCGGCAGATTGTTCAACTTATAAGGGGAACTACTGCCAGCTAATGAGTACGAGTGCTCATGGGATTTGTGTAAATGAAGGAGGGGGTAGTTGTGATACTACTATTCCTACCTCAAAGAACGTGCTTAATTATTATCTTAGTTGTGTATCACGCGGCGGCAATGAGTGTGATAATTCGTATGGTGTTAGTTCGGGCTATAGTCAGCAAGGGATGTGTGATGAATCAAGTTGTGTGACTTCAGGAAGTTTTATTTTTTATGATGATACTACCTATGCAGGAAGTAGTGCGGTAACCAGTCCCGATTATGATTATGATGGAGGAAATACAGGAGGAGAGAGCTGTGATTCCAGTTTTACCTCTGGTGGAAGTTATAGCGCTAACGGAATGGTGGTGAGTGCTGGAAGTTGTGCGTCGACAGGAAGTGAAGTATATGTAGAAACAGTAAATGGATATTTTACGACTAATTGTTTTAATGATGATGGGCAGAAATGTGATGCGAGTATATCGGCGAGTTTGAATAGTCCATTTGTGCAAGACGGTTTTTGCACGAACATAGGATGCACTGACGAAGTTGTTGAGGTTACTACTTCAGCATATTTCGATTGTAATGCCGGAAGTACTACTGGATCAGGTTGTGACAAAAATCCTACTGGAGATTATACAGAAGATAGCACTTGTCTGAAAAATGGTGGAAGCTATGCTTGTTATACATCGGGAACAGCGTGCAATGATGGTGAAGTTGGAGGCGGGAATAACATTTATCTAACTTGCGGATCTTGTGGAGGGACAACGAGTGATGTTGATCACTGTGATTCTTCTGTTGGTACTGGAGGGAATTGGGATTATAACTCAGATGGGGTGTGTGATTCTGTTGGTGCTTGCCAAACAGTCTCATTATATGATGTGGGTGATGGTACTCTTCATGGTCCTTGTACATCGGGTGGATTGGAAACTCAGTGTATGACTGTTTCAGGAGGAGAAACATCTTGGAGTCCTAATGGAGTTTGCACATTAGGTCCTCCAAATACTTGTGATATCAATGAAGTATGTTGGGATGACAGTAACTATCGACAAGATTGTTTAGATTGTTCGATTTCAATTAGCGATGTCGATACTTGCGATAATGATGTTTACAATGGAGGAAGTGGATTTTCTCAAACAGGAATTTGTACTTCCGGAGGGGCTTGTAGTAGCGGTCCAGTTTATGATAATGGTATGTTAACTGCTGGTTGCTCAAATGGTGTCGGATATAGCGAGTGTATGTTGTCCACTTCAGGAATATCGTCATGGACTCCTGATGGAGTTTGTGTATCCGGAAATTCATGCGACACATTAGATGTCGCACGATCCGGATCTAATTATTATGGCACGTGCACTGCTGTTGGAGATGGAGCTGAATGCGATCCAGATGTATTTACAGGCGGTTCTGGATTCCAATCTGAAGGAACTTGTTGTGCTAGCAGTTGTGTAACTGGAACTGTAGGGATTGGAGAAGCATGTTGTTCTGGATCGATGTGTCCATCTAACGCTGTTTGTAGTGGTGGTATTTGTTTGTTAGATATTGGGCAGACTTGCACTCAAGGAGGATTATGTGCTTCCGAAAATTGTATTGACACAGATCTGACTTGCGGGGGTTCTGCAACATGTCAGGCTCCAAGTTTAACGTATGCAGGGAGATGTTGTAGCGATAACTTGGTTAGTTGGACAAATGACGGAATTATTACAACTGGAGGATCTTGGTATTGCGATGAAAATGAAGCAATATTTGCCTCTACATACTATGATGATTGCAGTTATACTTTAGCAGATTATGGTAATAGTTGCGATCCAGACACTTTAAGTGAAGGATTTACGGCAGGAGGGGTATGCGGTGAAGCGAATCACGGAAATTGCAAAATTGAATATGCTTCTTCACAATTTTCATCAATAGATGGAAATTCTGTTTTTGGAACTAAAACAGCAGTATGTAATGAGTTTATTGAGCATAATGATTATTGTGATTTTGTTGGAGACGGGAGCTTTATCCCTGGAAATAATAGATGTGATTCTAATGATATTAATGATGATAATTATTGTGATAGTTGTGATACTGATCTTACGAATCATCTAGGAGAAGATGGAACTTGTGAGGAAGTTTGCGGAGCGGTGAGCGTTTGCGATGAAATTGCTCGTGGCGATACGAATGTGAATAATTGTTGTTATAGCACTTGTGTTGCCGATACCACAATTTCCGGAAGCGTAACATGGAGTAATTGTGATGGAGGATCTAATCAGGGAGGAAGTAATGATTGGTGTTATGTTGACGAAGCTTTAGGAGACGCTGATACTTGTTATTACAGGAGCGGAGATTCTTGTTCTGAAATCTCTGGATGGAGTTTCTTGAGCGAAACATGTAATGATGAAGGAACTGTGGCTGATGGTGGAACTTCTTTAGCAAAGTGTTATAATAATGAGGGATGTACAACAATATTAGGAGCTAATCCTGGATGTAAAGATGGGGAATTTCCAGGTGTTGCTGGAGTATTCTGTGATAGCTATACTAATTGGGGAGACGGCGCAGGACATTGTTCTAGAATCACTACAGATGAATGTTATAATAACGCTATTGATTTATGCGCTGCTGATAGCGATGGCTGGGACTTTACAACTTATGATTGTGATTTGGATGATGATTTGTCTTTAGGTGATAGTTTGTTGAGCGAGAGTGAAGTTACGACTGCGAGTTGCACTAATTCTTGTTCTGGAGTTGGATGTTGTTCTATAGAATCTGCAACTTGCAACATAGGAAATGGATGTTCCAATTTCCATAATTTGATAACAAACGAAGATGAAACGCCTAACGGAATTTGTCATTACACAAATGCTGGTAGCTGGGTTTGGGATGCGAACGCAGGAGTCGAGACAAATTGTGCAGATGGTTTTGACAACGATTGCGATACATTAATTGATAATGCGGATGGTGATTGTAATCTTCTCGATGGTTCTGTTTGTTTTACAGGAATTCAGTGCAATTCTGATTTATGCGTTGAGGGAATATGTGAATCTGCGTGTGATGGAATAGACAGCGGTAAAGGATGCAGCACAGGCGTTAATAATTGGAATGATGTTAGTTTAGGAGGAGTTTGCTTATGGGATGGCTTTGTTGGAAGTTGTGATCAAATTGATCCAGTTAAAATGAACTGTGATGGCAGCGGGACATCTTCATGTCAAGTCGGTGTTGATAATGTTTATGATGTATGCGATTTTAATTCCGGAGACTCATGCGACAGCGAAACAGGAGGGGGAAATTTTGCACAGGACGGATTATGCTCATATGTAAGTGGTTCTGCTGGTTGTAGTGCAGCGGGTTATATATTTTATGATGATGTGAATCTTCCTTATACTTATTTTGACGATCAGTATGCAACATCGAATTATTATACTTATGATGAAATTGGAGTTCAGGAAAGTGCTGATGGTTTTAGCTGCGATAACACTTTTTCTGACGGAGATTATTTAGCAAATGGAATGATAACTGAAAATTTAGGCAGTGCTGTTTGCACAACTTCCGGGAGCGTTTATGTCAGATTTAATGATCCCCCCTATTACTTTACTGCTGGATGCAGTGCGGGAGGAGGAGAAATTTGCGATAGTGTTATATTAAATCATGGCGGGAATTACCTGATTGATCCGTTTAAGAAAGACGGTGTTTGTGTTTTCGAGGTAAATAGCTGTGATGTAGATGAAGTAGTTTCAGTCGGAACAATAATGCATAATGATTGCACAGGTTTTAACGGGGTGTCAGGGTTGTTATGTGATAATGATGTTGATTTTTTAGGTGCGGAGGATGTTGGTGCATGCTGTCTTAATGATTGTCAATTAGATGGAAGTATAACTGCGGGAGGTGCGTGCTGCGGAGTTGAAGAGTTGTGCGCTGTTGGATTATCTTGTTCTGTCGTTACGGGAACATGTTTGGAAGATGATGGAGCGAATTGTAATAGTGGAAGTGAATGTGTTTCCCAGCTTTGCGTTAATGATGGCTTTGGGCAAGGGAAATGTTTAGCTGCTGGTAGTTGCAGCGGAGTTAATAGAGGGAGAGGATGCAGCAGCGATGGGAATAATTGGTATGAAGGTAATGGGGGAGTTTGTTTGACGGCTGGGACGTGTGATCAGAGTAATCCTGCGAGGATGGATTGTATTGCTGGAGTTAGTTGTGTTGTGGGGAGTAGGGATACGTTTGATGTTTGTGATGATAGTAGCGGAGATTCGTGTCAGAGTGATCTTGGTTTAGGGGATTTTGTTCAGGATGGGACATGTGCGGATAATGGTGGACCTGATATTTGTGATATAGCTGGGGAGGTGGCTTATGACAATATTGGTTTGAAGTTTATTAATTCTTGTTCTGTAGGAAGAGAGTGTGATTCTTCTGTTCTCGTCGGAGATTATAACAGGAATGGATATTGCGCTATGGGAACAAATACTTGCGCTACTTCTGTTATTTCTGCAGATAATACCGGAGCTGAGTGTGGTACTGGAACCAGCGGATGTTTAGCAGGGAGTTTTATAGATAGTGATGCTGTTGATAACTGTAATTCTCTAAATGAAGGAACTGTCTGTTCTACTATTGTAGCCAGCGGAGATCCACCGACTGCAAATGGAATTTGTGTTGAAAATAGTTGCGATATTGATACAGTTAGCGTGAATTGCGGAGTTAGTTGCACTTCGAATGATTTAACAGATGTTAATACTTTTGGGAGTTGCAGCTCGACTTCGGGATATGCTTGTGAGAGTGGTGCAATAGGAACTAATGGATTTAATCAGGATGGGATTTGCACAGGAGTTAGCTGCACTACTGCAGGGGCTGTTTGTTTTGATGATGTTAATTATCAGTCTGGATGTTTAAGTTGTTTAACCGTTGGAGATTGGGATTCCTGCTCTTCTGATTTAACAACAGGGGATTATCAGGCAAGTGGGATTTGTGTTGTGGGAAATATTTGTAAAGAGAGTGGTGAGGCCGCTGTTGATGTTAATTACGGAGAAAGTTTGGGAAGCGAATCTTATTATTCTAACTGTAATATTGCTCCGGTAACAGTTAATGATAGATGCGATACTAATGTAGCAGACGGAAGTTTTGTTTCAAATGGAATTTGCGACAATAGTCCGACTAAGGTATGTATTTTTTGCGGGGCAGGTGAAAGCAATTGTTTTGACGGATTAGATAATGACTGCGACGGCTTAGTTGATGGAGCCGATGAGCCGGAATGTGATTTAACTGCGCCTACAATCAGTTATGTAGTTCCTCCGACTCCAAATAACGGAGATACTTTGTATTTTATTTCTGGGAATCCCCGTGAGTTTGGTGTAAAGACTTCTGTTTCAGATGCGAGTCCATCGTATGGGTTTACTAATTTCGATAATTCATTAGTTGGATGGTGGAGATTGGAAGATAATGTTTTAGGATTTACATCAGATGATAGTGTGAATAATAATAACGGGCAGATACAGAGTGGAGTAACGCAGACTGAATTTGGACAATTTGGTAATGCGTTTGATTTTACTGGAACTGGTGAAATAATTTTAGGGGATCCGGGAATTGATGAAGGTAAAAACGCGTTAACTGTTTGTGCTTGGGCTCAAGATGACAAAGGAAATATAATAACTGAAGCAGGAATTGTTCATCATCATAACAATCCAAATAGAGTTTTCTATCTGTCTAAACAAAATAATGAACGTTATGCTTTTAGTGTTTACAAAGGTGTTTCCCCAAGTCAGCAATCTGCTTCTGCAGTTTCGAGTGTGTATTTAGACACTATCTGGCATCATGTTTGCGGAGTTTATAATGGAACCAACGTTAAAATATATGTTGATGGAAGTGACGATACTGTCACAATGGGTTCTTTGACAGGGGTGACTGCAAATGGCGATGGAGTCATGGAAATAAGTGGGAGCGTGAGTGCTGCTGGTTTGCGTTATTGGGAGGGGATTATTGATGAAGTGATGATTTTTGACAGGGCTTTGTCTGCGACTGAGATTGCGGCTTTGTATGGTGTTGCTGGTGTTCCTCCAACAGGGACATTTGAAAATCTTTATACCGGACTTTCTTCTGGAGTGCATACTTTCCAGAGTTTTGCCGTTGACGTTAACGGGAATAAAGGCAATGCCGCAGAGTGGACAGCGACTACTTTAGATAATACTCTGCCCATGATTAGTTTAACAAGCCCTGTTGTTTCTCCACCTGCAATTAATGACAGGACTCCTCAATTTAATTGGACTGGAGTGGATCCCGATGCTGGACAGCAGTTGATTTATGAGTTAAGAATTGATTCTGTGCCAACTAGTGGATGCATGGATTTACCAGATCCTCTGATTATTCCATTTAATACTCCTTCCAATCCTGGAACAGAGAGTTATACTCTGCCAGATGCAGACGAGTTGTTATGTTTGTATGACGATTTGGATTATTATTTATGGAGCGTCAGAGCAAATGATGGAATTGAGTGGGGGGCTTGGGCTGAAAATCCCGGTCGTGTTTTGCGAATTGAATCTTTGGTTGATATTATTATACAGAATACTCCAATGAGCTTTGCTCTTACGCAAGCAGGAGCTGATGATACAACAGATAACTTACCTTTTCCATTTATTTTAAGGAATGACGGGAATGTTAAAGTTGATGTTGACTTGCAAGCTGAAGATTTGTGGGTAACTCCAAATTTTAATCCAAGTGCATTTTACCGCACCAAGATATCGGCAGATGAAGTTGGTTCATTTACAGGTGCTTTAACACTTTGGACAAATATGCCCTCGGAAAGCAGTCCAATTGTGGATGCTATCTCGGAGTTCGATTATCACGATCCAAGTGATCAGGCGCGGGTTGACATTTATGTCGAAGATCCTGGAGAAGTAGCAGGATTAAGAAGTTCAATAGCAACATTCACGGCATCGAGGGATAATTAAAATGATAAAGAAACAAATAAAGAGATTCCCGATAATTAGGTTAGATTTTAGTTCGGGAATCTCTAATACATCTTTTCCAAAAAGTCTAACCCAATCGCGGAAAAGATGTATAACAGCCGATTTAATTTTGATAGCTGGAACTTTGA